>R11__coassemble_2398_pt1 | contig 9297 bp, 9 predicted proteins | sample R11__metabat2_low_PE_003 | metagenome-assembled genome bin R11 | reverse complement strand
GTCATAAAACCACCCCCGTTCCGAAAAGCTTTACGGCCAATCCGACACCGAGAGCAATAGAGGCGAATACGACTACTGCGTCCAGGATCCTTACCGAACCGGAAAGATAGTCGCCGTCGGCAATGTCGCGGATGCCGTTTACTACGGCGAGGCCGGGAATAAGCGGGATCACAGATCCCATGATGGCAGTACCGAGGCCATCTATCAGGCTGAACCTGAGAAGCAGACAGCAGCCGAGACCTGCGGTAAAGCAGGAAACAACGATGCGCAGGACCTTATTCCAATGAAAAATTCCCAGAATAAGAAAAACAGCCCAGAGAACAGCTCCCATGACCAAAGCACCGGCAGAATCACGGATCGTACCGCCGAACAGATAGCAGAAGGCGGCAGCGCCGATTCCCGAAGCGGCAATATGCCATGGGGACGGAGGAGTAATGTAGTGGTCAATCTTATGAAAACGATCCAGAGCCTCATCAAGAGAAAGATCGTTTTCGATTATCTCGCGGGAAAGTTCATTTATCTGGCAGATCTTATAAAGATTTACGGAAGGGTCCGCAATATGGCGAAAGCTGACGTTTTTTTCATCGTCACCCATTTCAAGGTTCACGAAAACGCCGTTTGTTATGATAAATACCTGAATACGCGCAACACCGTAATGCAGTGCTACGCGATTCATGGTATCTTCTACGCGGGAAATTTCGGCTCCGTTTTGCGTGAGAACTTCACCGATGCCCGCAGTGAGTTTTAAGATTTTCTTTAAGGTGTCCATACATAAAAGTCCGCGGAGCGGACAGGTGCGTTATTCAGGTTTGCTTCCGAGAAGCTCAACCTCAATGATATCTCCGTCGCTGTAGCATGTGCCGATCGGGACCGGAACAAAGCCGTTTGCGAGAAGGGCGGTTTCACCGATGCCTGTGCTTTTCGGAATGTCGGAAACGATGAATCCGTCGCCGTCAGCGGAAACATGGACTTTTTTGAGCAATTCGAGAGGGGCGCCTTTGCCGCGGCCGATATTCCCAACAACTTTTGCCTGTACGGTCGGACGTTTCGGAAGAGGTGCGCCGTAATAGAAGTATACAAGCGGCTTAATGAGCCAGTCAAAGCCGAGCCAGCACGCAAGAGAGGGACCGGGAACGTTGATCACCGGCTTGCCGTCTATAAGGGCTGTGCCGACGGGCCTTCCGGGAGCGGCTTTTACTCCGTGATGATAGAAACTGCCGAGCTCTTCAAGAAGCTTCGTGTTGAAATCCTCGCTGCCTTTTGAAGAGCCGCCGTTGATGATCACGATGTCAGCCTGAGATACGGCTTCGCAAAGAAGCGTACGAAGGTGCTCTTTTGTATCCTTGATGATAGGATAAAGGAGCGGCTCTGCGCCGTAGTCTTCAAGGTAGTTTTTGGCAAGGATGCTGTTTGTATCAATGTTTGTTCCGCGGTAGGGGATGGTTCCGGCGGCGATGAGCTCACTGCCCGTTGGGATAAACGCGACTTTGACCTTTTTATAGACGGGAACAAAACGAATTCCGCCGGACGCGAGAGCGACCAGGATATCCGTTGTGATGCGGACATTCTTTTTTACGAGAAGGTCGCCGGCCTTAAGCTGGGTTCCTGCGCCGCGGATGTTTTCGCCGGCTTTGAATTCAAAGTCGTCATCGAAATACGGGATACCGTTTTCATCGAAGTGGAAATCTTCCACGGCAATAATTGTGTCGTATTCATCGGGAAAATCATCACCGGTGTCGGCGTTTACGTAGTCAACTCCCTTTACCCAGGATGACATATCCGGGATGCCGTTTGCGAACGCGGCTGAATTTACGGCATAACCGTCGAAGGATGATACCCGATACGGGGGCAGGGTGTTTTCCGAATAAAGATCCTCTGCGGCAAAGCGTCCGCGGGCTTCGGACAGCGGGACGTATTCTGTTTCTGGCGACGGCTTCCAGGAATTGAGAAAGCTGTCCAGGGTTTCTTTCCGGGTCAGGGCCGGAGCTCCGAATTTTTTCATTGTGACCTCACTTATTACATTCTGATATTATTAAACCGCTTTATCAGATGCAGATATTATTTGGCAGAAGTACCGAGACCGAAGTCGTTGAGTGCTTCAAGATAGCCGGCCAGCCGTGCTTTTGAACGTGAATCAAGATTATGATAGACTTCCACAAGGCGGTATTCCGGGGATTCTTTTTCGATAAGTATATGATCGGGCTGCTTGAAATTCTCGCCTTCGGTACCTGAGAGAAGCTCAACAGGATCGATACCGAGGACATTGCAGATGATCATGATCTTGTCGGATGCCGGATTTGTTTTTTTTCTTTTCCAGTCACTGATAGTGCTCTGTGAAATGCCGGTTGCGGCGGAAAAATCCTTCTGAGAGATTTTTTTGTCATGTAAAAGGCTGAAGATTCTTTCACTTATGATCATGGTCGACATTGCTGCATTTTTATAAAGCAGCGACTCCTTTCAAAATTTCCACAAGACAGTGGATGAAAGAATTATATCATCTTTTTAAAGGAAATAAAGAACAAATTTCGTAAATGCTTAAAAAAATCGTTTCAGCGAAAAACAGGGGACGCATGCGAACGAAAAAGTTTTGACAAAACATGAACAAAAGGTTAAAAACTGCAAAAAAAGGTAGGTTTCTATTGACTTTTTATAGGCCTAGAGACTATAGTTAGGAATGGTATCATTACCGAAAAAATTTGTATTTTTTATTAAAAGAAAGGACGTGTATTATTATGAGTTACAAAGTAACAGCTAGAAATGAAGCAGTAAGATATGAGGCACCGGGACATTATGACGTAAACACAACTCGTCTCCACAATCCGGCAGATGTAAATAACGGAACAATCGTTATGGGACTTTCTCATTTCCTTCCGGGCGGCGGCGCTAATCCGGCTCCGGCTAACTTCGAAATGATCTACTACATCCAGCACGGCGAGATGACAGTATCTCTTACAAACGAAGACGGAACAGTTTCAGATTATGTTCTCCATGACGGCGACAGCGTTCACTTTGGCAAAGGCACAGTACGTGGATGCAAGAACACAGGTTGGGAATCAGCTCAGATGATCACAATCATGATCAAGCCGCAGGCTTAATTTAAGGCCGGTATCTATAGGAGGATAACTATAATGAGAGACGTAGTAATTATTGACGGCTGCCGTACAGCTGTCGGAAGCATGGGCGGAACTTTAAAGAAGACTTCAGCGCTCACACTCGCAACAACTGTACTCAAAGGTATCATGGACAGAACAGGCATCGATGGCGCAGAGATCGACGAGATCATCATGGGCCAGTGCCGTCAGACATCTGATGAACCGAACATTGCCAGAGTTGCAGCTCTTGCAGCTGGTATCCCGGAGACAGTTCCGGCTTACACAACAATGCGTCAGTGCGCATCAGGTATGACAGCTCTTCACAACGGTACAATGAGCATCATGGCAGGCGTTAATGATCTCGTACTTGCAGGTGGTACAGAGTCTATGTCAGGTGCAGTTCACTACATCAGAAACGCTCGTTACGGTGTAGGCACAGGCAACGTAGAACTCGTTGACGCCCTTACAGAAGGACAGTTCAAATCACAGCCGGAAGAGACCTATGGTAAATACAACATGGGCGCTACAGCTGAGAACATCGCTGAAACATATGGCATCACAAGAGAAGAGCAGGATGAGTTCTCTTACAACAGCCAGATGAAAGCTATCAAAGCTATCGACGAAGGAAGATTCAAAGATGAGATCGTTCCGGTTATCGTTCCGCAGAGAAAGAAAGACCCGATCATCTTCGATACAGATGAATTCCCGAGAAGAGACACAACTCTTGAGAAGATGGCTAAACTTAAACCTGTATTCAACATCACACATGATGAGCAGGGACGTCTCTACAACACAAAAGAGCTTACAGGTACTGTAACAGCCGGAAGCTCATCAGGACGTAACGACGGTGCATCCGTACTTATGATCGCTTCAGCTGAGAAAGCTGCAGAGCTCGGCAAAAAGCCGATCGCTAAGATCATCGGTATCGGAACAGCAGCTTGTGATCCGAAGTACATGGGCATGGGACCGATCTATGCTGTACCGAAGGCACTTAAGATGGCCGGCCTTACAATGGATGACATCGGCCTTATCGAACTCAACGAAGCATTCGCAGCTCAGGCTCTTATCTGCATCAAGCAGCTCGGACTTGAGGACAGAATGGACATCATCAACGTAAACGGTGGTGCTGTTGCACTCGGACATCCGGTAGGATCTTCAGGATCTCGTATCGTTGTAACACTTGTTAACGAAATGAAGAAACGTGGAGTTAAATATGGTCTTGCATCACTTTGCATCGCAGGTGGTATGGGCCAGGCTACAGTTGTAGAACTTCTGGAGGACTAATCAATAATGAAAACTTTAGCAGACATCAAAAAGATTGCCGTTCTCGGTGCCGGCACAATGGGACCGGGAATCGCTCAGGTTTATGCCATGGGCGGATATCAGGTAACAATGTGGACACGTTCAGAGTCTACACGTGAAAAAGCTATCGCTTCCCTTAAAGCACAGCTTGACACATTCGAGGGCGAGAACCTCCTCGAAGAGCCGAAAGACGTTATCATGGGCCGTATCAACTTTGCTCTTACAGTAGAAGAAGCAATCGACGGCGCTGATATGATCCAGGAAACTATCGTAGAGAAGAAAGATGCAAAAGAAGCTCTTTACGCTCAGATCGCAGCAGTTGTTGCAGACGACGTTATCATTGCTTCAAACACATCAGCACTCAACATCTTCGAGATCGTCCCGGAGAAGCTTCTTCCGCAGCTCATTATCTGCCACTGGTATGCTCCGCCACACGTAATTCCGCTTGTAGAAGTTGTTAAGAGCGAGCAGGCTCCGCAGGAAATGGCTGATACTGCTGTTACACTTCTCAACAACTGCGGCAAGACTGCTGTACTTATGAAGAAATTCATCCGCGGTTACATCGCTAACCGTCTTCAGCAGTGCCTTAACCAGGAAGTATTCTATCTCATCAGCAACGGATACTGTGATGCACAGGCTATCGACCTTGCATGCCAGGCTTCATTCGTTCCGAGAGCTTGCGTACTTGGTATCTGCAAGAGAATCGACTTCGGCGGCGTTGATATGACATACAACAACTTCAAGAACAAGAGCTACGCAGCTCCGCAGTGGGATACGATCCCGTCAATCCTTCAGGAGAAGGTAGACGCAGGCGAGCTTGGTATCAAGACAGGCAAAGGCTTCTACGATTACACAGGTCGTGACATCGAGGAAGTTAAAGCTAAGAGAGATAAGCAGCTCTTCCAGATCTTTGGACTTACAAAGAAGTTCATCAACGATCCGGTTTAATGTTTTAAATCAAGTTAAGGCCAAATCTGATTTGGCCTTAACGTTTCAATAACGACCAATCATTCAGAAAGGGAAAACATACCAATGAAATCAAAAGTAGTTACAATGGATCAGGCTATGGAGCATTGCTACAGCGGCATGACAGTTATGATCCCTGGATTCGTTAACTGTGGTGTTCCGGAGACTCTTATTGAGGCTATGATCGAAAAAGGAATCACAGACCTTAACGTAATCTCAAACAACACATCAGTTAAAGGCATGGGCATCGGCCTCCTCGTTCATGAGAACCGTATCAAACACATCACATGCTCACATATCGGCTCAAACACAGAGACAGTTGAGAAGGTTGTAAACGGCGAGATCAACGTTACATTCACACCTCAGGGAACTCTTTGCGAGCGTATGCGTGCAGGCGGTGCCGGAATCGGCGGCGTTCTTACACCTACAGGCCTCGGCACACCTATGGCTGAAGGAAAACAGGTTATCACAATTGATGGTAAAGATTACCTTCTTGAGCTTCCGCTTCATGCAAACGTTGCTCTTATCCACGCTTACAAAGCAGATAAGATGGGCAACCTTGTTTACAGACGTACAGCAAGAAACTTCAACCCAATCATGGCTACAGCAGCTGATTTCGTTATCGTAGAAGCTGAGCATATCGTAGAAGTTGGCGAGATCGATCCGGATCAGATCCACACACCCGGATGCCTTGTTGATATGATCGTTGAAGGAAAACCAACAGCAAGCAACAAGGGGGTAAGAAAATAAATGAACGCAAAAGAGATCATCACAAGAAGAGCCGCTAAAATGTTCAAAGACGGCGACGTAGTAAACCTTGGTATCGGTATGCCTACAATGATCATGAAGTACATTCCGGAAGACGTTGAAGTATGGTTCGATTCAGAGAACGGTGTTCTCGGACTTCTTGCAACTCCGGAAAATGAAGAAGATATCGATTACAACCTTGTTGACGCATCAGGCCTTGAAGGCGGTATCGCTGTAGGCGGAAGCTGCTTCTCAAGCTTCGATTCATTCGGCCTTATCCGTGGCGGACATGTTCAGTACACAGTACTCGGCGCATACGAAGTTGACCAGAAGGGCAACCTTGCAAACTGGATGGTTCCGGGCGCTACATGTGCAGGTATGGGCGGCGCTATGGACCTTGTTACAGGTGCTGAAAACGTTATCGTTACAACTACACATTGCGATAAAAAAGGCAACTCAAAGATCAAAAAAGAGTGCACACTTCCGCTTACAGGCGCAGGCGTTGTAACTCACATCATTTCAGAGCTTGCATTTATCGAAGTTACACCCGAAGGCCTTGTTCTCAAAGAGATCGGACCGGACACAACTGTTGAGGAAGTTATTGCTAAGACAGAAGCTGACCTCATCATTCCGGCTGAAGGCGTTAAGGTTATGAACCTCGACTAATCGAAAATACACATACACGTCATTCGCGCCGTCGGTTTATACCGGCGGCGCATGTGTTGACAAACCCGAAATAGTTTGTTAAAATCCTATTTCGTTGGCCATAAGCCAAAGATGCTGTTGTGGCTCAGGTGGTAGAGCGTCGCCTTGGTAAGGCGGAGGTCACGGGTTCAAATCCCGTCAGCAGCTTCCGCGAAGACTTTGAGCAGAGCGCGAAAGCGTAAAAAAAGAGAACAGATGCGCAAGTTTACTTGCAGCAGATGTTCTCTTTTTTTACGCGTGTGGGCATTCTGCGAATGCCCGCGACTAAAATTTTGCTCCGGAGTCAAAACTTGATTCCGGATTGTTCCGCGCTGCGCACTTCCACAATCCGCCCCTAAATTCGCAATCCGCAGGGCCCCTACCCCGTTTCTTGCTCATTTAGGGGCGTGTCATAAAGTCATGATCCCACTTATGCGCAAGCACAACGTGGGATCATGACTTTCGACACTGGAATCAAAAAATTTTGGGGCGCGCTCTGATCAAAGTCTCTGCGGAAGCAAGGCACTTACTCATGAAAAACTTTCCCTTTCCCTCCCCGGTTAGCAAATGCTAAAAAATAGTTAGCATTTGCTAAATTAATGCTTGACAAATCAGTTAGCAGAGACTATCATAATCGTTAGACGTTGCTAACCTGTAATGCCGTTAATTATTCATTACATTCCGAAAAAAAGGAATAGAAAGGAATATCTTATGACATTAAACGATGCGAATATCGGCGAAGAAGTTATCATCAAAGACATTGTCACGAATGACGATGAGATGAAATCGTTTTTATTTTCGCTTGGATGCTACAGCGGAGAACCGATTACAGTTGTGTCCAGAAAAAAGCATAACTGCGTAGTATCGATCAAGGATGGCAGATATAATATAGATACTGATCTGGCAGAGGCCATTTCAATATAATTTATCTGCGGCGATACAGATTATCGAGGCTTCTGCGTTAAAAACGCAGAACCTCTCCTGATTGCCAAGGATTTTATTTTTTGACCATGGATTAGCCTGAACTAACCGATCACATGGGAAATTTATATGAGGAGGAAGTTATGAGAATTGCTTTAACCGGCAACCCAAACAGTGGTAAGACCACTATGTACAATGCTCTTACAGGCAGAAGCGAAAAAATCGGTAACTGGGCCGGCGTTACCGTTGATAAAAAAGAGCATGCAATTAAAAAGCAGTACTATGATGGTGATATGGAGCTGATCGCAGTCGATCTTCCGGGTGCGTATTCAATGTCTCCGTTTACATCAGAAGAAAGCATCACAAGCGGATATGTAAAGAATGAACATCCCGATGCTATCATAAACATTGTAGATGCAACAAACTTAAGCCGAAGCCTTTTCTTTACTACACAGCTTCTTGAGCTTGGTGTTCCTGTAGTCGTAGCTCTGAATAAGAGCGACCTCAACGAAAAGAAGGGCAATGAGATCGATGAGAAAAAGCTTGCCGAAAAGCTTGGCTGCCCTGTAATCAAAACAACAGCTACTTCAGAGCAGGGACTTAAGGAAGTAGTTGCCGCAACCGTAGCACTTAACGGAAAAGAACAGAAGGCACCTTATAAAGAAGCAGAGATCGACCTTACAGATAAGGTTGCCGTAGAAGCAGAAGACAGAAAACGTTTCGATTTCGCAAACGATATCGTTAAGCAGGTCGAGAACAGAAAAGTTCTTACAAAAGAGAAGAACAAGGGAGACGCAATAGATAAAGTCCTTACCCATCCGGTAGGAGGTCTCATCATATTCGCAGTGATCATGTTCCTTGTTTTCTATATTTCCCAGTCAACAGTCGGAACATGGATCGCCGACATTATCGTAGGATGGATCGAGACATTCCAGGAGTGGGTAGGCGGTCTCATGGAAAATGCGAATCCGCTTCTCTACGCTATCATCGTTGATGGTATCATCGGCGGTGTCGGTGCCGTTGTCGGTTTCCTTCCTCTTGTTATGGTTATGTACTTCCTCATTGCGCTTCTCGAGGATTGCGGTTATATGGCAAGAGCAACTGTTGTGCTTGATCCGATCTTCAAGAGAGTAGGAATTTCAGGAAAGAGCGTTATTCCTATCGTAATCGGTACCGGATGCGGTATCCCCGCTATCATGGCATGCCGTACTATCCGTAATGAGAGAGAACGCCGTGCGACAGCAATGCTCGCAACATTCATGCCTTGCGGCGCAAAGCTTCCGGTAATCGCACTTTTTGCTGGTGCATTTTTCTCTGATTCTATGTGGGTCGGACCGATAATGTACTTTGTAGGCATTGGCCTTATCCTTATCGGTGCTCTTGTTATCAAGGGCATTACAGGAGCTAAATTCAGAAAGAGCTTCTTTATTATCGAACTCCCTGAGTATAAAGCACCTTCTCTTAAGTTTGCAGTGCTTTCAATGCTTCAGCGTGGTAAGGCTTATATCATAAAAGCCGGAACTATCATTCTTGTATGCAACACTGTAGTTCAGATCATGCAGAGCTTCACACCTACATTCCAGGT
>R11__coassemble_2389_pt1 | contig 9320 bp, 4 predicted proteins | sample R11__metabat2_low_PE_003 | metagenome-assembled genome bin R11 | reverse complement strand
GTACAATTACATATATAAGAACCTGAAAGGGGACACCATCCTTATGAAATGTAAAAGCATAACAGCCTTGCTGCTTTCCTCTGCGCTCGCATTCTCGCTGTGCGCCTGCGGAAATACAGCATCTGAGACCTCTTCCGCTGATCCTGCTGCTGAAGCGTCCTCTGTTTCCGAAACAGTATCGTCTTCGGATACGTCTTCCGCATCCACATCAGAGCTTACCGTGGCTTCTTCATCATCCGAGTCTGCCGCAGAAGCATCTGCTGACGTCATGAAAGGTGAAATGGCGCAAGAGCTTAAAGAGGGCTTTAAAGAATATGCTGACCTCTCCGTCCGCAACATGATGACTACCGATATGTATGCAGACGCTGTATGGGAAAGCAATGCTTCAGCCTACCCTGCTTCATATGATCTTCGCAATGAGGGCGTTGTTCCCGAAGTAAAAGCACAGGGAAACTGGGGAACGTGCTGGGGCTTTGCCGCTATCGCTGCTTCCGAGATCAGCATTCTCAGTGAAATGAACGAAACCGTAGAAAGCTATGCGGAGAAATACGGCCAGCCGCTTGATCTTTCCGAAAAACATCTTGCGTGGTTCGTCACCACATATATGCCCGAAGACGGCGTGCCAAATAATCAGGCACTCGAAGGCATACATCTTCTTATGGAAGAGCTTTCCGGACAGTCCGCGCATTATAACAGCGGAGGCTCCATGGGCTTTGCGTCTACGGCATTTTCCGCAGGTATCGGCCCCATGTGGGAATCCCAGTATCCATATAAAGCATCGGACGGCTCCGATTCCACAGCCGCAGACTGGACTCTGCCTGAGTCCGATCGTTTCGGCACTGCCTTTGAACTGGAAAACTCTTATTTTCTTCCAAGCCCTGCCACGACAGACAGTGAAGGAAATTATGTATACAGCGAAATGGGCACGGAAGCTATAAAGCAGGAGCTTCTTGCCGGACGCGGCGTTTCCATTTCATACCACGCCGACCAGTCAATGGACCCTGCTGCCGCTTATAACATGATGGCCGACAAAGCTCTTTCCCTCGGAGTTCCTCAGGAAATGATAGACCTTTACAGGCCTTACGCATTAGGTGAGATTCCCCAAGAAGAGCTCACACCTGAAGCAAGCGAAGCCGGAGTGTGCATTTTTATTGTTTACATGACCGGCATGACATACGAAGAATATACTGAATGGATGGCGGAAAACAAGGAAGACCTTGCTTCTCAGCTGGCCGCTGCTTCTGCTGAGACGGCCGTAGATCCGGAAACAGCCGCTGCTCAGGCTGCGGCTCTTGAAGCCCAGTCCCGCGCTGCCGCGGAAAAGATGGGCATTGATTACGATGCTCTCATCGCGCATATTTCAGTAGTACAGGAAGCCAATGCCGGTCTGTATATGAATACGGATACATACGCTCAGTACGTTGACAATATCAATGCATCCAAAAATCACGGTGTCTGTATAGTCGGCTGGGACGATAACTATGATGTCTCCAACTTCCCCGCAGACCACCGGCCTCCCGCAAACGGCGCCTGGATCGTACGCAACAGCTGGGGTTCTCAGTACGGAAATGACGGATATTTCTACCTCTCCTATTATGATCAGACTATCAGTTCTGTGGAGAGCTTCGACTTCGTACTTAACGAAACCTCCGACGGTGTTTCGGCCGTTGATATTCTCGCTTATGATATGATGCCGGCAGCTACCGTAGATTCCATTAAAATGGATGAAGACACATATATGGCAAATGTTTTTACCGTTGAAGCAGAGGAAGTCCTTGATTCCGTAAGCATTATGACCGGTGCCCGTGATACAAATGTCACAATAGCTGTTTATATGCTTAATGAAGACGCAGAAACACCTGTAGACGGCATTATGCTTGACTCAGTAACGAAAACATTTGAATTTGCCGGTTACCACCGTGTTTCCCTTAATCAGAATTATCTTCTTCCCGCAGGTACAAAAATCTCTGTCGTTGAGCTTCAGCGCGTGACCACCACCGAGGGCGATCATTATGCCGTACCGTTTACAGCAGGTGCAAACGAGGCCTGTGCCAATATTTACAACGAACTTTCCGCAGCAACCGGCGGAGGACTTCAGGTTTATGAAGAGGCAGTCGTAAACCACGGCGAAAGCTTTATCCGTCTCGACGGTCTTTGGACCGACTGGGCAGATGTGACCGATGCTGTTTATGCCGAGGGCGGCAACTGTGAATACATCAGCTATGATAACCTCGGAATTAAAGCGTACTTATATCCGTCCGCCGATATCGAATCGATCCACAACTTCGGGGATCCGGTTCCTTACTGCGGCCTGACGGCACGCATATGCATTGACTGCGGTTACTTTGTAGTTGAACCGTAAACCAACGTGACAACGGGGACGTACCCTTCTGTCAACTTTTGGCATAAATGTCCAAAAGTTGACAGAAGGGTACGTCCCCGTTGTCACTCGTTACCTCACTCCGCGTAATCGAAGGGTGAGTATCCGTAATATTCAATATAATACGTTTCAAGTTCTTCCTTGCTCAATTCGTCAGCAGTGTACCCTGTCAGTTCAAGGAGCGAATTAAGCGCTTTCTTTCCAAGCTCTGTGATGCCTTCTTCATCTGTCATTGAAAGCAATCCCAGCTCATCGGCCATATCGAGCACGCCTCCCCTGTAGTCATCATCATATTCAACAACGGAAAGATATGTATCTATTCCTTTTTGCAGGTCATCCTGGGAAATATACCAGATATCCAGCGCTTCAAGGCAGCTTATAGAGTAGCTGAAGTAATAAAGAGGTTGCTGGTATGTATGCGGATAAAATACCCAGCTATAATCAACGTTGCCCGTTTCATACTCGCCGTATGATTTGCATATCCTGCAATACAGCTCATTCATTTCGTCAAGGCTCATATCAGGATCGTTGTAAACGGCACGCTGGAATTCATCCTGTATACAGCCGTTGACCACTTGATTCATCAGGTCATTGAGAACAATGGCTGTCCGGCTGTCACCGTCCTGATATATAAGGTTGTAATAATTTGTTGCCAGTGCCTCAAGTCCGTTTGACTGTATCTCACAAATGTCCATATCGTCCGCATAGATCACCGCTTCCAGTAACGGCTCATCCGAGGCAGACTTATAGGCATTATAATAATGTCCGAATTCGTGAGATATTGACAGCAATGTATCGCCGAGCGCCGTATTGTAAAATATGTATGCGTCATTCAAAGAAGGCAGTTCTGTCGTAAATCCCTGCTCAGCCATATTTTCCGATGTGGAAATGTCATAGTATCCGGATTCAAGAAAATGTGTAAATGCCGCTGATATGTCCTCGTCCATTTTTCCGAAGATCACTGCCAGGTTCTCTAATGCAGCTGTTACTGTCTCTTCTTCCGCTTCAATTTCCTCTTCCAGTCCGGAGTATTCAAGATTGTAATACACAGCAACATTTTCTCTTATTATATCGCAGTAATTTTGCGCATCTTCCGGGGTATAATCGCGGCTGTAGATGCATTCATACGCATAGTCGGAATAATTATCATATCCGTAGGAATCGGCGATCTTTACACGAAGCTGAACAAGTTCAAGATATACGGCGCCGAGAAGATCGTTTATCTGCTTTAACAGGCCGTTATAAACCTCCAGGTAAGCATCATAATCATTCGTGTTATAGTAGGCGTCATCCAGATTTTCCGTTGTATACACAACTCCGTCATATGTATAGCTTACATCGTATATCTCAGTTGTGGCAAGCTCTATATATTCATCTGTAAGCTCCTTTTCTTTCTTCGTCATTTCAAGCTGCTCGTCCGTCATTGCTTCATATGAAAGGATTTCCGCAAAATTATCCGCGCCGAAATATTCTTCGAGCGCGTCCGCGCATGCTCCCTCACCCGCTGACTTTAAAGCAAGCAGGTACGCGTCGAAACAATTATTCAGCATTTCAAGATCGATCATTGCTTCCTCATCCCAGTATTCGCTTGTCGTATCCTGATATGATCTTATCGTAGCGATATCGTAATTTGTGTATATCTTCTGATATTCACCGTAGATCTGTTCATAAAGCTCTATGACCTTTTCAGCATTGCCCTCTTCTCCGGCCGCGGTAAGCTCATCGCAAAGGCTTAAAAAATTTTCCTCGTCGCAGCGCTCATATTCAGGCAGCGAATCCTCGTGAAGGGATTCTTCTGCTGTTTCCGTTGAAGAGCTTTCACTGCTTGATGTGCCGAAATCCTGCGACAGTGCTGTGCTCGCTCCCGGCTGTTCGCTGCTGTCTGATGATGTACCGCAAGCCGCAAGCGATATGCCAAGAGCAGATGCAAGAATGAGTGATATGAATTTTTTCATTAATATGGACCTTTCTGTCAATGACCGGACAAGACGCATTAAATCTATACTGTGGTATTTCAATTTTGCCGATGCCTTGTGTGATGTAAACGGCATCCGGCAGTCCGCTTTTTCTTTCCAAACGAAAAGCCGATCGTTTAGGACCGGCTTTTCGTTATTTTCAATGAGGGGGAGATGTTTTCTTCAGTTATCTTATCTATCTGAGATCAATATACTCCCGGGTTGTGAGTAAAATATGTCGGCGAAATAAAGTAAAACTTAAATTTATAAAGAAATTATAACCTGATGATATGCTAAGCCGCGATGCCGCCTCAAAAGCTTATAATGTTCCGATCACTCAGCCTCCGATGCAAGGAAATCGAGCACCATTCGGCCGCGCGCCATATTTTTCACATTTTCGAAGGGATACATATGCTTCGCTGCCTCGGCATCATATCCGATATCTTTGCCGATGAGCTCATACTGCAGCTCCATCTCATCTTTATCCGGCTCGATCCCTTCGACCTCCATGATCTTGTTCATAACAAGATGCTTTCTTACTTTCATACCGGCATTTGCCCTGAAGCCTTCTCTTATAGCTTCTTCTGTTATCTTTGTGCGCTGCATGTATTCGCTGAGCCGGATGCCGCGGTTTGTAAGATCCTGCTGGAAATCCTTGAACATCTGGTCGACTTCGCCTTCAACGATGTCGTCCGGGATGTCTATATTTGCGTTTTCGGCGGCTGCCGTAAGAAGAGCATCCTTATAATTCCAGTCAGCTTCCGCTGTTTTTTCATCAATGAGGATCTTTGTAATAAATGCCCTGTAATCCTCGATCGTGTGCACATCCGGGATGCCGGCGCCTTCGATAAAGGCATCGTTTATTTCGGGAAGGATCTCCTCCTGAACTTCATTTATTTTTACCTCAAACATCGTTTCCTTGCCGGCAAGCATGTCGACCTGGTAATTTTTGGGGAATGTAGCGGCGATCTTTCTTGTTTCGCCGGCCTTTGAGCCGACAAGGGCATCTTCAAATCCGTCAATAAATGTATTTGAGCCGAGCTTTAACGTAAAGCCTTCGGCGTGGCCGTTATCGAAGGGCTTGTTGTCGATATAGCCGGTAAAATCTATGATAACAGTGTCACCGAGCTCTGCTTTTTTATTTGCTTTCTGTGGTCTGGCGGCGCGTTTCTGCATATTTGCGAGCTCGTGAGCTATATCGTCTTCCGTAACCTTTACTTCGGCTTTTTCCGCATGAAGGCCCTTGTATTGACCCAAAGTAACCTCCGGAGTTACGGAAAGTTCGAGCACGACCTCTGTTTTTTCTTTTGTAAGTACATTCTTTTCAAGCATTTTCGGTACATCGATGAGTTCGAGACGCTTTGATTCCAGAATGACTTTGAGCGCTTTGTTTAATGCCATGGCGAGCGCCTGCTCGAACATGACTGATTCTTCTGTGATCTTTTTTACTTCTTCAACCGGGGCGCTGCCCTTTTCATATCCTTCAAGCTCAGTATTTGCAGCGATGGCCTCCCAGCTTTCTGTCTGCTGATTCTGCCACTCTTCGCCTTCAATAAAGATAGAGAGCCTGCCTTTTGTATTTTCTGTTCTGTCCCATATAAACTGCATGACTGTTCGGTCTCCGTGAAAAATTTTTTCTTATAATAACACGAAGATCGAAATGCCGCAACGAAAGGGCGATAATTGCAGGTTTTCTTCCCGTTTTTTCCAAACCATTGTATAATATCGGAAAATGTACGAAGGAGCTTCGCCATGGATAACATTTATCGAGCCGCGTTTTTTTTGCGGCCGGACTATATCCCCGTGAATTTCGTTATAAATGACTCCTGCTGGCACCACTACCCGAAGGATTGGCTCTGGGACCAGATGGAATCGCACAAATATCTTTTCCCCGATTTCGTAAGACCAACTGCAGACTGGGAGCCCGAGTATGCGCTTGTTGCAAGAAAAGATGAGCCGTATCCGGATCCTTTCGGATGCGTCTGGGTAACTGCGGATGACGGAATTACCGGAACCGTTAAGGGGCACCCTCTCGCCGACTGGGCAGCCTACGGCACAACATGGCATGTGCCCGATCCGGAACTTTCCGACGGACTCTATAAGCTTTCATGGGTCGAAAAAGAAAAAGAATGGGCAAGAACCAAGGCAGAAAAAGGCTGGCTTTTCGAAAGTCTCCGCCATGGTCACACATTCCTTCAGCTTTGCGATATCCGTGGCTATCAGGATCTTCTCTTTGATATGTATGACGAAGAACCTCTTCTTGATCAGCTCATAGACGAACTGACGGATTTCAACCTGAGCATTATCCGCCGCTTCGTGAAGAACGGCTGCACGCTTATCGGATATCCCGAGGACCTCGGAATGCAGCACGGTCCTATGCTTTCGCCTGAGCTTTTTCTCCGATATATCAAGCCTGCATATAAAAAGCTTATGAAACCGGCCCTGGACGCAGATATCGCCATCGAAATGCACTCCGACGGCGACATCCGCCTGCTTGCGGACGACCTTGTCGACAGCGGTGTACAGATTCTTAACATTCAGGACCTTGTAAACGGAGTGGATTGGATCGCGGAAAAATACCGCGGCAAAGTCTGCATTGACCTCGATGTCGACAGACAGAAGATCACTCCTTACGGCACTCCCGAGCAGATAGACGCCCTTGTCAAAAGTGAAGTCGAAGCACTTGCTTCTCCGGAAGGCGGCATGATGTTCACTTTCGGGCTTTATCCGGGTACGCCCCTTAAGAATGTGGAAGCGCTTATGGACGCATTTGAAAAATATATGTTTATGTTCTCCTGACAGCTTTCGATTGATGCAGACCCGCCTTTTGTGTATGCACGGTGCTGCTTCCGGTTTTAGAAAACAGCAAAACGAAACCGCCGATCCTTTTAAGACCGGCGGTTTCGTTTTCAATGAGGGGGGAGATAGTTTGTGGTTTTGTCTTTGGATTTCTTATCTGTATTTAATATATCTCCCTCATGTGAGCAAAGTATGTCAGCAAACTAAAGTAAGGCTTAAATTTCTTAACAAATTATAACCTGCCGATTAACTTCAAAAGATCCGCTTGTTTTATCAGCCGAAGAACTCTTCCGAACACTTATCGATCTCATCGTTGATGATATCGTCAGCGCCCGGATGAATGCAGCCCGGACCGCCGTATGTGATACTCGGAATGAAGAAACCGTTTTTGGCATATGTCTCACAGCAATGACGTACGTCTGCCCTGATCTCCTCTTCCGTTGAGTCTGCTCTGTCTACCACTGCGGCATCAAGACCGCCCTGGAACGTGATCTTGCCCTTATACTGCTCCTGAAGCTTTACAATATCATTCTGAGGAAGGACGCCCTGCCATACATCGATATGGAGATCTATCATATCCTGAACGATCGGTTCGCAGAATGAATCTGAGTGATGTACGATTATTACGCCATTATCATGGAGATACTTATATGGCTCCACGTATGCCGGCTTGATGATCTCGCGCCATGATGCAGGCGGAACGAAAAGCTGATTTTTCGAACCCCAGTCATCGTGTGAAAGGAGAACATCCGGGTGCGCATGCTCTACCATGAGCTTAAATCCCTTAAGCCTGTAATCTGCTATAGCCATGCAAAGATCCTGCATGAGCTCAGGCTCCATAAGGAAGTTACAAAGAGCATCCTCGAATCCCATAAGGAAATGAAGTCTCTCGAAAACTCCTGTCGGCGCCCAAAGTGTAAGGAGATACTGATCTCTGTCGACCTCATTGCATCTCTCAAGGAATGGTGCCCATAACTCTTCCGCGTCACAGTTTGCGATCAGGTCCGGGATCTTTACAACATCTTCCCACTCTTCTATATCTTCAAGCACCTGAACCGCCGGGTCCGGTGTCGGTCCGGGCTCGCCTGCCGGCCAGAGTGTACGAGTTCCCCATTTATCATACGAAGGCTCCATGCCGGGGAATCTGTCACCCCTTACATACTGGGTTACGGGGTCACCTTTCATAACTGCGAGCGCTTCATACTGCTTTACGAAACGATCGGGCTTACCGCCGCGAAGGGTTTCGAGGAAGTTGTCTTTTATGCTTAACATAGCAGCTTTTCTCCTTTTTCATGCATTTTATTCAATATCATATCATTTATATTATCATATCCTGATTACTGCAGTTATGCGAAATACAACTATCGTTATTCAATTGCAAACAATGGCGTCAACTGCGATTCCCCACATGAAAAAAGCAGCTGAGTTTCAACTGCTTTTTCCTGGTGCCCCTGCAATCGCAGGTTCTATTATGGAGGAGGGATCATGAATTATGGATTATTTACATTGTTTTATAAGAATACCGGGGCAAGTGCTTATATATTTCTCTTCATTCTCTTATTACTTGTTTCTTACTGAAGGACCCAACCGTTGATCGTTACAGTTCCGGATCCGTCACTGTTGCAGGTATAAGTTACGAGGTCGTAATTTCCTATCTGGCTTCCGTCTTCGTATGCGAGGTATGAACCCATGTTCCATCCGTTAGGGATCTTTTCTACACATCTGTATGTGTAATATCCGCTTGGAGTTACAAGGTAGGCAACAGATGGTGTGTAATATCTTAAATCTCCGAAGCCCTGATGGCTATGGTCTGCGAGGATGCTGTTTCCGTCATACCAATCGAAGAGGCAGGCTGCGTCTTCCGCGTCTACGATGCTCTGAAGGCTTGAAAGATCTGCTGTATAGAATACTGCTACATCAATACCGAGCTCCGGCACTACAAATCTTCCATAGTTTCCTCTGTAGGATGCTTCGTCTGCAACCATTGCTGCGTATTCGGCACTTGTCGGATCTGCTAATGCTGCCGCCTGTGCTTCTGCTGCTGCCTGTGCTTCTGCCGCTGCCTGTGCTTCTGCTGCTGCATGAGCTTCTGCTTCTGCATGAGCTTCTTCGGCAGCATCATATTCTGCTTCAGACTCGGCTGCTGCTTGGGGATAGTCTTCAGCGGGGAACTGTGCTTGATCTTC
>R11__coassemble_2376_pt1 | contig 9361 bp, 7 predicted proteins | sample R11__metabat2_low_PE_003 | metagenome-assembled genome bin R11 | reverse complement strand
CTATGTCTTCCTCAAGAGGATTGATTGTCAGTGTTGCGCCAAGCTTCATTGCAAGCTCTCTTTTTTCGGGAACAGGCTCGCTGAGGATAACCTTGCTGGCACCTTTATCTCTTGCCAACTGAAGCATGATCATACCTATAGGGCCTCCGCCGATTATAAGTGCCGTGCTGCCGGGCTCAATATTGCAGAGATCAATGCCATGCAGACAACATGAAACAGGTTCGGTCATAGCTGCTTCCATAAAGCCGAGGCTTTCGGAAAATTTATAGAGCTGTTTTTCAGCGATAGTGATATATTCGGCAAAGCCGCCGTCTTCTGTTGTTCCGTAACCGATGTTATTTGTGCAGAAATGAGCCCTGCCTGTACGGCAGAAATAGCATTCTCCGCACATGTTGTTCGGATCGCCTGTAACGCGGTCGCCAACTTTAACGCGTGTTACGGCTGAGCCGATTTTTTCAACGGTTCCCGAGAATTCATGTCCGGGAATCAATGGCGGATGAACCTCGCAGGCTCCTCCGTCACCGTGGAAAATATGAATATCGGTACCGCAAACTCCGCAGTATTCTATCTTTACTATAGCTTCATTAGGGCCGGGTTCGCGAACAGGAACCTCTTCGACCCTGATGTCCTTAGGGCCGTGATAAACTGCTGCTTTCAAGTCTCTTCTCTCCTTTATACTGTCTCCATATATTTCTCAACAGTCGCAAGTGTTGCTCCCTTGCCGGCGATCATTTCGCGGAACATATCTTCAATCTTTTCGCCAAGGCCTGCGGCATAAAGATCCGTAAAGAAAATATTCTCATTTGAAAGTATCGGGCGGAGCTGACCTTTAAGTGTGTCGGGCTGTCCGATAACAACATCGCTTAAAGCGTCGTGGATCATCGGTGCCAGCGGATCCGGAGCAAGCTCATACGTATTTCCGGCATCATCAATGCCAAGGAGATAACGAAGCCAGCCGGCGATTCCGAGAGGAAGCGCTGTCAGCATGCTTGCCGTTCCATACTTCTTTACGTACGCTTTTACTGTCTCGCCGAAGCGGACTCCAACACCCTGGGACGAATCCGTAGCAAGACGGAGGTTTGTATCTCCGAGGTATTTGTTCGGGAAACGATCTTCGAAAAGTTCGTCTGCAAAAGCCTTTGGTGAAAGGATCTTCGGGTCCGGAACAACGTCCATGCCTTCTTTATATACGAGTGTGCGGCCCATTTTCATCATTACAGGGTAACGCTCAAGCATATCTGCAAACAGCTCTATGCCAAGGACAACACCGATGGGACCTGTGGCTGTATGAGTTGGGTTCAGGCAGCATGTAACTTTCATACGCTCTGATTTATTAACAGTGTCATAATCTCCCATGTATACACCATTGCCTTTTTCAAGCGCAGGTCTACCGTTCGGGAAACGGTCCTCTATAACGAGATACTGCGGGCCTTCGGCATTGATGAATGGTGCGATGTATGTACGCTTTGATGTAATGACGGGCTGCATATTTTCAACGCCGAGTGCTTCAAGGTCGTTCGCGATGTCGGGTGACGGACGCGGGGTGATCTTGTCGATCATTGTGCAGGGGCAGCTGACATTTGCTTCATCTGTTACCCAGGCAACAAAATCTGCAGATACATAGCCTTTCTTCTCCCATTCTTCTGCCATCGTGCGAATGGAATTTTTAAGCAGGAAGCCGTTTTGTGAACAGTTATCCATAGAAACAAGTGCAATCGGCGTTTTACTGTCAAGATAACGCTCATAAAGCATTGCTGTCAGGATTGCCATAGCGCAGCCTGCTTTTTCGGGTCCGGCATCGATGTCTGCCTGAACAAACGGGAAAAAGTTGCCTTCGGCATTTTTAAGCGCATAGCCTTTTTCTGTAATGGTGAAGGAAACTATCTGTAAGTCGCGGCTTTTGAATATCTCTTTAAGCCGTGCCCACTGTGCGGGATCGTCATTTTTGGCAGCAATAGCTTCTGCCATTGATCCAAGCACGCGGTATTCGCGAGTACCGTCGGAGCGAAGTATAACGCTGAGCCCAAGGTTGTCATACGGTTTATAAATCTTATCTACAACGTCAAAATCAAATGTTTCAACGCAGGTCAGACCCCTGTCAAGGCTGCCGTTTTCGAGCATTCCGTCGGCTATGCCGCCAATGAAGATCCTGAATATATTTCCGATTCCGAAATGTACCCAACGGGGTGCTTCAATGGCTTTTGCCTTTGCCGCCTCTACGTCATATGACGGAAGAATGATTCCTGCTTTTTCCCATGCTGAGCGGTCTGAAATGCCGTTAAGTGTAAGCTGCATATAAGCCTCCTGTATTTGTATATTTTAGGTGTAAACAGACTTTTTGATTATTATAAGAGTATACATTATTTAAATCAATGATAAAATTTTTCTTTGCAAAGTAAATGGCGCAGCCGGAACCGACTGCGCCATAAGCAATGCAAACAGATTTTTGAATATCAATCTTTCTTCTTGCTCATGCAGTCATATCCAACTGCAACTGCAAGAACGATACCTGTAACAACCATCTGGATGTAGGAGTTGATGTTCATAAGAACCATGCCGTTCTTCAGAGCGCCGATGATAAGAACGCCGGCGAGAACGTTTGAAAGCTTACCAACACCACCGCTTACAGATACACCACCAAGTACTACGCAAGTGATAACATCGAATTCGAAACCATCACCGGCTGTACCTGTACCGGAGTTTGTACGTGAAAGCATTACGATACCTGCAAGACCTGCAAAGAAGCCTGAAAGTGCGAAGCAGAGGTATTTTACGTTACGAACACGGATACCTGAAAGCTCAGCTGCCTCGGCATTACCGCCAACTGCGTAGAAATAACGTCCGAAGTATGTTTTGTTAAGGATGAATGAACCAACTGCGAAGCAAACTGCCATGATGATGATCGGAACCGGGATGGCTCCAACGTAGCCCTGTCCAATAACTGTGAAGCCTTCGATAGACTTGATAGAGATTGAAACACCGCCGCAGATGATAAGAGCGAGTCCTGCGAAGACTGTCTGTGCAGCATATGTTGCGATAAGGGCGGGGATCCTGAAGTTTGCAACCATGATACCGTTGAGTAAGCCGATAAGAGTAGCGGCTACAAGTGAGATGATTACTGCAAGTACAGGGTGGATTCCCATATTGACCATCATATATGCGCATATGATGTTGACAAATGTCAGGATAGAACCGGTAGCAAGGTCGATATCCGCAAGGAGGATGACGAAAGTCATACCGATCGAAGCAATACCGTACATGGATACCTGACGGATCATGGTAATGATATTGTTAGCTGTAAGGAAACGGGTGTTTGCAATCTCAAACAGGATCATCAGAAGGATAAATACCAGCCAGATTGCGTGATCTTTAATGAAATAAATCGCTTTATTATCCTTTTTCATGTTATAAAATCTCCTTTTTAATGGTTTTCTTCCGGAGCGGGGCCATCAGCAACAGCAGATGCAAGTGCAAGTATACGCTCCTGAGTGAATTCGGGCTTGTCCAGTTCTCCGGTTAATACACCTTCTGCCAGAACCAGAATACGGTCGGACATACCCATCAGCTCTTCCATCTCAGAAGAGATCATGATAATGGACTTGCCTTCCTTTTCAACCAGATCATTCATTAGTTTGTAGATCTCATATTTTGCGCCGACGTCGATACCACGTGTAGGCTCGTCAAAGATCATTATATCCGAGTTGGCAGCCATCCAGCGACCAAGAATGACCTTCTGCTGGTTACCGCCGGAAAGATTACGGATCAGCTGATTCAGTGAAGGTGTCTTTACTGCCATGGCATCACTGAACTTTTCAGCGATCTGCTGCTCTTTCTTCGAATCGATCACACTAAGCTTTGAATTACGCTTGTATATCGGCATATTTATGTTGTTCTTAATCGAGATACCCATCATACATCCGTGACGTTTACGGTCTTCGGGAAGCAGGGCGATACCAAGATCGATCGCCTCTCTCGGGCTCTTCGGGTTTATCTCAGATCCTTTATAGATGATCGTACCGGAATCCTTATGAGCAGATCCGAAGATGACCTGCGCAAGCTCGGTACGACCGGCGCCTACCAGGCCGCCAAGGCCGAGGATCTCGCCTTTATGAAGCTTGAGATTGATATTTTTATCACCGTTGCCGCAAACATCCTTAAGCTCAAGGATAACATTATCCTTTTCTATGCAGTCTCCGCGAGGCGGATAACTGTTTGTAAGTTCACGTCCAACCATCAGCTGGATCAGCTCCTGAACCTGGCTGTCTTTTGTGATAAGAGTTTTAACGTATTCACCGTCTCGGATAACGAGTATACGGTCAGACAGACGGTAGATCTCTTCCAGACGATGTGATATATAGACAATAGAAATTCCCTGTCTGCGGAGGTCTTCTACGACCTCGAACATAGCCTCGACCTCGTTTGATGTAAGAGGAGCAGAGGGCTCATCCATGATCAGGACCTTTGCATTTTGCTGGATAGCCTTAGCGATCTCGACCATCTGCTGATAGCCTACTGTGAGGTTTTTCATCAGAGTCTTCGGATCGATCTTGATATGCAGTCTTTCAAATGCCTTGGCTGCCTCGACTTCCATCGCATGCTTATCTACAATGATTCCTTTGCGGATGGGTCGTCCGAGGAAAAGGTTTTCAGCAGCGGACAGTTCCTTTACATTGTTGAATTCCTGGTAAATAATGGCAATACCGTTTTCGGCTGCCAGCTGGGGCGTCATGCTCTTAAATGTCTTGCCATTGACGCAGATTTCACCGGAAGTAGGGATAACGGCACCTGAGCAGCACTTGATCAGTGTCGACTTACCGGCACCGTTCTCTCCGATCAGCGCCAGAATTTCTCCTTTTTTCAGTTCCAGCGAAACGTCTTTTAATGCAACGACACCCGGATATTCCTTACGGATATGTTTTAGTTGCAGTACATACTCTTCGCTCATTAATATTCCCCCCGAATAATGATTTCGGCCTGTTTTGTGTTTATGCAAATACACACAACAGATTTAAAAAGTGGCGGGGAAAGACTCCCCGCCACGGGTTAGTCAGCTCTGTAACAGTTCAAGATATAGATCTTTGCTGTTCAGAATCAGCCATTAAGATCAGCAGGTCTGTAGCCCGGTACAAGATATTCTTCGTCGATTGTCTCGTATGTGTCGAGATAATCATGAACGTTTGTAATATCGATGTTTACGAACGGACGATATACAGTATTGTCTGTAGCGAACTGCTCTGTAGCTTCAATAACTTTGCAGTACATGTCGAAGCAAGCTTCTGCTGTAAGAGCTGAAGATCCTTCGAAACCTGTTGTACAGTAAGAAGCCTCTGCGAATGTCTCATTTCCTGCTTCGATCTCTGCAGCACGTGCAGCGATTGCTTCAAGCTGGATGTATGTAGCATCGCCTGAGAAGATAGCGCAATCAGCCGGGATAGCTGCATTGTAGTTTGTGATAAGGGCTTCGTTTGCACCGATATCAGAACCAGCACCGATTGTAACGAATACTTTGCAATCCGGATGAGCCTGAAGAACTGTCTCAACGTTTGTCTGAGCTTCTGTAGCTACAAGACCATCGATTTCAGCAACGATCTCATATTTTCCGGGGCAAAGCTCTTCAAGAGCCTGCTTCATACCGTTTGCTCTCTCGAGAAGGATAGGAGTCTGCGGATATCCGATAACACAAACTTCTGCTTTGTTGTCTTCTGAGTAGTTCTCATTGATGAACTCAGCAGCCGGAGTAGCGATGTAGTAACCGAGTGATGTATTATCAAGTACCCAGTTAGCATCTACGTTCTCCATGATATCATCCCAACACATAACCTTAACGCCTGCTTCACGTGCAGCTGCACATGCATCTTCGATTGAATCAGGATCTGAAGGATGAACCATGATGAATTCGCATCCTGCAGCTACGAAGTTCTCGATCTGAGAAATCTGCTCTGAAGGAGTATCATCACAGTCTACAAGTGTGTAGTCCCAGCCCTGAGCTGTAAGGATCTGCTCCATAACGCCGAAAACGCCTGCCCAGTAGTCATTCTCAAGTGACTGGATCGTGATACCGATCTTGTGTGTTGTGTTCTCAGCATCAGAAGTTGCTTCTGCGCTTGTTGACTCAGCGCTTGTTGCTTCTGCGCTTGTTGCTTCTGCGCTTGATGATGCAGCGCTTGTTGCTGAAGTGCTTGTTGATGCAGTAGAGCTTGAGCTACCGCATGCGGCCATCAGTGTGCCAAACATGGCTAAACAGAGGACCATAGTGATCAGTTTTTTCATAGTTTCTCTCCTATTTTAATAATTTTTATAGATACAGGATATGTGAGCTCCTGCAGCTACCGTTATGAGTACTTGCTTTGTTTAGAAGCAGGTAAATGCGCCGTCGATAAGAACATCGGAGCCTGTTGTAAATGCACAGGAGTCGCCGGCAAGGTATACGATGAGTGAGCAAAGCTCTTCGGGTTTTCCGCAGCGTCCGAGAGGAGCCATAGCATTCCACTTCTCGATCAGAGGCTTAAGTCCTTCGTTGTTCATGATAAGCTCTGTGCCGATGTATCCGGGGCTGATGCAGTTAACACGTACGTTTTTCTTTGCCCATTCAACAGCAAGAGATTTTGTCAGCATGATAACGCCGGCTTTTGATGCGTTGTATGCGCACTGCGGCTGGGGAACGTTAACGATGTGACCTGACATTGATGCTGTGTTTACAATAGAGCCGTAGCCCTGTTTAAGCATCTGACGGCCTACAGCTGTACAGCAAAGGAACATGCTGTTAAGGTTTACGTCGATTACCTTTTTCCACTGTGCGTATGTCATATTTTCGGCATATTCGTTAATGCAGATGCCTGCATTGTTATGGCATGCGTCGATCTTTCCGAATGTCTCAACAACTTTTGCGACCATGGCTTCAACCTGCTCTTCGTTAGTGCAGTCACAAGCTATGGCGATCGTTTTGCGGCCTGTCTTTGCGGCAATCTCTTCCGCAACGGCTACAGCGCCTTCATAGTTGATATCAACTACCGCAACGTCTGCTCCGGCTTCAGCAAAGGCCATTGCCGAACATTTTCCGATTCCGCTGGCTGCGCCTGTAACATATACGGCTTTGCCATCAAGTCTCATGCTCTCTATAATGCCCATTTTTAAAAGTCCTCCATATAGAAATTGTATTGTGTTGTATTTTCCACATTTTTCACTATACCATTAGTACTTTCGACTTACAAGTACCTATTTTAATATGTTTATTTGGTAATTTTTACCAAATATTCATTCAAAAATGCTTCAACCTCATCTTTATAAGGCATAACTCTGAGTGCGCCCTTCCTCGTAGTGATTATGGAAGCCGCTGCATTTGCAAATGTCAGCATCTCATCAAGCTGTGCCGGTGTGAGGTCGTCAAGGCCATGCTCAAGGACATAATTTACAACGCAGGCACAGAATGTATCTCCGGCTCCGGTCGTTTCGATCGTGTCATCTCTGAGGAAAGGTGCCTTTTCAACATAATTCTCCGATGACTTGTAGTATGCGCGGCTGCCGTCCGGTCCCATTGATACCAGGATAAGCGGAATATCATAACGATCACGGATCCATTTAACGCCCTCTGTGAAGTCGTCCTCTCCTGTCAGCCACTGGATCTCGTTGTCGGAGATCTTGAGGATATCGCATACGCTGATGCCCCACAATATCTGCTCTTTTGCCGTCTCCAGCGAGTCCCAAAGAGGCGGACGCAGATTCGGATCAAAGCTGACGATCATATTGTTTTCTTTTGCGAGTCTGACAGCTTTATGTGTTGCGGCGCGTACGCCTTCGTGCGTGAGTGTAAGTGATGAAAAATGGAGAAGTCTGCACTCCGGGAATATTTCATCCGGAACTTCTTCCGGCACAAGCATCATATCCGCGCCCGGATTTCTGTAGAAAGAAAACGAACGATCTCCTCCTTCGAGGGTGTGCACCAGTGCCAGTGTCGTATGGATAACGGGATCTTCGGCAACGTACTGTGAATCTATGCCGACCTCGTCAAGCGCCGCTTTCAAGGTCGCGCCGAACTGATCCGCGCCGACCTTTGTTATATAAACACATTTTTTCCCTAAACGTGCAAGCATTGCGGCCATATTTGCAGGTCCGCCTCCGGGATTTGCCTCAAAAAGGCCGTTGCCCTGAGCGCTGAGCCCATTCTGAGTAAAATCTATCAGGAGCTCTCCTATCGCTGCAACATCGTATTTTTTCATTTTATCCTCCCTGAATGCCCGGACCGTGATTTTTTGCAGGTCCGATCGCATTCCTATATCGAAATTAATATAATTTTATCAGAAATACGTATATGATTCCACATAATATTTTAGTGCATTACAGTAGAAAATCGTCTGCTGTTTTCATTAATTAAAACGAAAAAGAGCGCCTTGAGTTGCCTCAAAGCGCTCTGTACCTTTTATTTTGGAAAGATTATTTCGCTATGAAATTTTTAACAGCATTATAGATAAGTTCTGCTGTAGCTTCTACACCGGCATCACTTGATACGACAAGGTTATAATTCAAACGCTCGCCCCATTTTCCTTCGGTGTAGTAATTATAATATGCTGCACGGCATTTATCGATCTTCAGCATGCGTTTTTTTGCCTCGACATAGGGGATCTTGTCTGTCTGCATAATACGCTGGATACGCTTCTCTTCATCACACTGGATAAAAATATTGAAGCATGGTGCATAGCCACGCAGAATAGAATCCGCACATCTTCCGATCATTACTGCGCTGCCCTGCGCTGCGAGCTTGCGGCAGGTCTCGTACTGAACATGGTAAATTTCGTCATCGATCGGCTTTGAGCTGAGTGCGATAGCCCATGCGCTGGTATGCTGCTGGTCTACATGGCTGAAATACTGCGGGGCAAGGCCGCTTTCGGATGCTTCCTGTGCCAGAGCCTCGTTGTCATAAGCAGGTATGCCAAGCTTTTCTGCAAGCAGAACTCCGATATCGTGTCCGCCTGAGCCGCATTCACGGCCGATAGTGATAATTGGGAAATCAGTCATAATAACGTCCTCGCTTTCATGTGATATTAATGCATTTCTGCGGCTGTATTATGTCTTCAGAATACAAAAATGTCAAGCTGTAATTTTTCATTTTTTCCGGCTCAATCTGCAAATATCGTTTTTATATCACCACTTTATTTTGCCGCTCCGCAGTTATTATGATAAAATATCATTAATTAAACCCAAACAAAGGAGAAATGCTATGAAGCACGGAATCTATTACGCTTACTGGGAACATCAATGGAGTGCGGATTATATTCCATATGTAAAAAAGGTTGCAAAGCTTGGTTTCGATATACTGGAGATCGGAGCTGCGCCTCTTCCGGATCTTACAAAAAATGAGATCTTT
>R11__coassemble_2366_pt1 | contig 9389 bp, 8 predicted proteins | sample R11__metabat2_low_PE_003 | metagenome-assembled genome bin R11 | reverse complement strand
TTGCTTACCATTCCCGGCGCTTTGATCGCATACCGCGTTAAGAAAGACGACGTACTTTCAGCAGTAATACTTTCCGCGGCAAATGTCGCTATGATCGCTTTCGGCGCGACCCGCCTCAGAACTCTGATATACAGCTTTCCGCATCAGCTCATTGCGGTTATTTTCTGTTTTGTTTGTCCTGTCCTTCTGACCATATATCTTATAAAGAATAAAACCGGGCGGATACTCGCATTTGTTATCGCCGCCGCTGCCTTAGCGGTAACGATCTACATGTACGTTATCTCACCCTCCGCCAGCACGACAAGCTATTACCTCGAAGAGGGAAACTGGACTGTAGAGTATGTATCCGACGACTCACTTGAGGCAAGCATAGCGAACGACGACCTGGTATTAAAATCAAATAAAGCCGGCGACTATGTCGTCATACTTATATCGGACGAAGGCAGAAAGCTGTCTTATAATATTTCCGTAGACGGCGGCACGGGTCTTATCAGCGTCGACGGCCCGACAGATATAACAAGCCTCGGATAAAAGCAGCGATGAATATGAATTTACTGATATATTTTATCATTATAAATTCAGCAGCATTTATCTTTTTCATAACAGGGCTTGTACATAAAGGAACGCAGACAGAAGGAAAGCTCGACGTGGGATGCACTATCCTGGCGCTTGCAGGCGGAGGAATAGGGCAGCTTGCCGCCATGTGCATAACGGACCGCCGTATGAGCAAGGAAAATGCTGCAACAAAAGTCTTCGTTATATGTGCAGCTGCAATATGGTGTGTTGTTATTCTGTTTGCCTATGGCCCGAGGTCAGAGAAGCTTACATTTGATCTTGTCGGATTTTTCGGCAGAAATATGTGGCTCCTGTATTACCTTGGCGCGATGTGCATTGTAGAATTGATCCTGTTTGCCTGGGATAAGTTCTGCGCCATGAAAGAGATGATGCGTATTTCGATAGCTGTCCTGCTCCTGGTCTCATTTGCGGGAGGAAGCGTAGGAGCGCTCATTGGAATGGTACTGTTTCATCATAAGAACAGAAAAATATATTTTTATGCAGGTGTGCCGTTTACGATAATAGCGCAGCTGACCGTTATATTTTATCTGATGAACAGCGGACAGATGTGAAAGGCAAGAGAGCGATCTGCCCGGTAATTCGATTGCCGAACAGATCGATCAGGTGAGAATTTAAAGGTTAAATTAAAAGGAGCAGCGAATTTCTTCGCTGCTCCTGAATTTTATTCAGTCGATCAACGGCCGTACTGGCAGTCGTTGTTTCCTGATGTTGTGATCCACATTTCAAGCATGTTGATCGGGTCGTTGAAGTCTGCGATCCAGCCTTCACGAGCGATATCGAAGTTACCGTTCTTACGTTCCTCAAGGAATACGTTCCAGTCCTGAACGGAGATAGACATCTCGATGCCGATAGCTGAGAAGTCTGCCTGCATTGATTCAGCAACTGCTACGTGGCCTGATGCTTCGTTTGTAAGGTATTCGATCTGGATCGGTGTATCTGCTGAAAGCATTCCGTCCTCGTCGAATTCATAGCCTGCAGCCTCGAGAAGAGCACGTGCAAGATCGAGAGTGCCTTCATAATCTTCGTTGATGCTGTATGCATTGTAGTATGCGTTGTCGTCCTCGTCAGCTTTGAATACGCCGCCGTTGCCGTCTGCCATACCGATCGGAAGGTAAGAGTTAGCTGCAACCTGACCTGTCTGGCCGATGTTCTCGCAGATGTAGTCACGGTCGATAAGAAGTGAGAATGCCTGACGCATGCAAGCTGCTTCAGCCGGTGTCTTGTCAGCGAAAAGCTCGCTGCCTGCGTTGAATGCTACGTAATATGTTCCAAGTTCGTCAACGATGTAGAGCTCCGGATTTTCTTCTGCAAGAAGAGTAGCGATCTCATCTGTAGGAACAGAGTCTGCGAAGTCGATGTCGCCTGAGTTGTATGCAGCGTAGATAGCTGTGTCATCTGCTGAAAGCATGAACTCAAGTTTCTCAACTGTTACGTTGTCTGCGTCATACCAGTATGGGTTCTTCTCATATGTCATAGATACATCATGATCCCATGCTGTACATACATAAGCGCCGTTTGAAACGAAGCCTGCATCTGTACACCAGCTGCCCGGCTCGTCTGTTGTGTTAGCTTCTACGTAAGCCTGGCAAACCGGGTAGAATGTCGGGAATGCCATAAGGTCTTCCATGTAAGCGCACGGAGCGATAAGTGTGAATACAAGAGTTGTATCATCTACAGCTTCAACCTGAAGGTCGCCGTCTTCGTATCCTGCGAAGCCTGAGAACATGTACTCATAGTCAGCTGCTGTGTCAGGATCTACAGCACGTTTCCATGAATATTCGAAGTCGCTTGCTGTAAGGTCAGAACCGTCAGACCATTTAAGGCCTTCTTTAAGTTTTACAGTATATGTAAGACCGTCTTCTGATACTTCATAGCTTTCTGCGCAAGCCGGAACTGTTTCGCCGTCTGCATTGTATGTGTAAAGACCTGAGAATGTGTTTGCTGCGAGGCAAGCGCCGTCTACTGAAGAGTTGAGGGCCGGATCAAGATAATCAGGCTCTGAAGCAAGGTTGATACGAAGTGTATCGGAACCGTTGCTCATCTCTGCATACATGAAGAACTTTGTAGCGAATGCGTTTGCATAGATGCCTGTTACATAGTCTTTCTGCATGTAGATATCATTGTAGTAGTAGAGCGGGATTACGCAGTAGTTTGACATAAGGATGTCTTCTGCGTCATGCATGAGCTGTGTACGTGTTGCGTAGTCAGTCTCTGATTTGATCTGAGAGATAAGGTCATCATATACTGACCATCCTGATACGGGATCGATGTAATCTTCGCCAACGATCTCTTCTGCTGTAAGGCCTTCAGCTGATGCTGTGTCAACTGAAGATGTTGCTTCGCTTGAAGCAGCTGCTTCTGAAGAAGCGGCAGATGTTGCTGAACTTGCTGCTGTTGTGTCTGTGCTTGTTGAGCTGCTGCTTGATGAAGAGCCGCATGCTGCAAGACCGAGGCACATTGCTGCTGCAAGAACAAATGCAAGTGTCTTTTTCAATTTTCTTTCCTCCTATTTTAAATAAAAATTGATTAATGTATTTGTGACAACGCAGCCGGCTGCATTTGTAAACAGCCGACTGCGGAATGTCCTTTAAACGAGGTGGCAGGCTACAAAGTGGCCGTTTCCTCTGTCTGTGAGCTCCGGGAAGGACTCTTTACATTTTTCCGTCGCGTATTTGCATCTCGTTCTGAACGGGCAGCCGGACGGCATGTTAAGGGGACTCGGAACATCACCTTCAAGTACGATCCTCTTACGTGCTCTTGTTACCTTCGGATCCGGGATCGGAACGGCTGAGAGCAGAGACTGTGTATACGGATGTTGCGGATGATAACACAATTCGTCGGCATCTGCAAGCTCAACAAGCTTTCCGAGGTACATAACTGCGATCTTATCGGAAATATGCTGTACAACGAGCAGGTCATGCGCGATGAAAAGGTATGCAACGCCGAGAGATTCCTGCAGCTCTTCGAACATATTTACGACCTGGGCCTGAATGGAAACGTCAAGGGCGGATACCGGCTCGTCGCATACGATGAAGGACGGGTTTACGGCAAGGGCTCTGGCGATGCCGATTCGCTGACGCTGGCCGCCGGAGAATTCGTGAGCATATCGTGTGGCGTGGTTTGCGTTAAGACCTACGGTAGACATAAGGCTCAGGACCTTTTCACGGCGCTCGGCGCGGTTTGAATAAAGGCCGTGAACGTCGAGAGGCTCGCCGATGATATCCTCTACTGTCATTCTCGGATTAAGAGAAGAGTACGGATCCTGGAAAACCATCTGCATATGCTTGCGCATTTCGGTGATGTTCTGGGGAGTTACGAGCTCTCCGTCGAAGATGACTTCGCCTGCTGTCGGTTTGTAAAGCTGGAGGATAGTACGGCCGACAGTTGTTTTTCCGCAGCCGGATTCTCCTACAAGACCTAATGTCTGGCCCTTTTTGATATTGAATGTAACGTCATCAACGGCTTTAAGGTCTTTTGTGCCCCAGCCTGAACGTACTTTGAAATATTCCTTGAGGTGGCGAACTTCCAAAATATTATCACTCATTGACTTCCGCTGCCTCCTTTCCTTCTTCGGCCTGAGGAGCTGTTCCGTTCTGCTCGTCGAGGGCCTTCTTGATATTCATCCAGCAGGAAGCTTTGTGCTTTTCGTTGATCCAAAGCTCTTCCGGCTTTTCTGTAAGGCAGATCTTCATTGCGGCATCGCATCTCGTACAGAAGGAGCAGCCTTCCGGAAGATTCAGCATATTGATAGGAGTACCTTCGATAGGCTGGAGTCTCTTGCCCATGTTGTTCGGGTTCGGGATGGAGCGGAGAAGGCCTTTTGTGTATTCGTGGCAGGGATTGTAGAAGATCTCTTCCGCAGTGCCTCGCTCGCAGATACGGCCGCCGTACATAACGACGATGTCGTCGCACATGTCGGCAATAACGCCGAGGTCATGTGTTACGAGGATAACGGCCATGCCCATCTGCTTCTGGAGACGCTGGATCTCTTCAAGGATCTGTGCCTGGATCGTAACGTCGAGGGCTGTTGTAGGCTCGTCGGCAATAAGGATATCCGGTTCGCAGGCGAGGGCCATGGCGATCATAACACGCTGGCGCATACCGCCGGAAAGCTCGAACGGATACTGCTTAAGACGTTTTGTGGGCTCGTTGATACCTACCATTTCGAGCATTTCAATAGCTCGTTTTTCAACTTCGTCGCCTTTTTTGTCTGTGTGGAGCTTGATGCCTTCTTTTATCTGATAGCCAACGGTAAATACCGGGTTAAGACTTGTCATAGGATCCTGGAAAATGATGGAACAGCATTTTCCGCGGAAGGATTTCATCTGCTTCTGTGTCCATGTTGTAAGGTCCTGGCCTCTGTAATAAATGTGACCGCTTTTTATACGGCCGTTGTCGGCAAGGATCTGCATGATGGAGAATGCGGAAACGGATTTTCCGGAACCGGACTCACCAACGATACCGAGGATGTCGCCGCGGGCAAGGTCGAATGAAAGACCGTTTACAGCGGAAACTTCACCGGCTGCAGTCTGAAAGGACGTATGAAGGTCCTGTACGCTTAAGATAACTTCACTCATACCGGCACCTCCTTAATGATCGAGCTTAGGATCGAATGCGTCACGCAGACCATCGCCAAGCAGGTTGAGACTGAGAACGATAAGGCAGATCATTATAGCCGGGAATACCAGCTTATACGGATAACTCTGAAGACCCTCGCGGGCAGCGTTTGCAAGAGAACCGAGAGACGGCATCGGAACCTGAACACCGAGGCCGATGAAGCTGAGGTAACTCTCTGTGAAGATCGCTGACGGGATCTGAAGAGCTGTTGAAATAATGATTACGGACAGACAGTTCGGAATAATATGCTTCTTTATTATATGTCCGGGCTTGGCACCGATGGATTTTGCTGCGAGCACGTATTCATTTTCCTTAATGGAAAGGACCTGCGCACGGATAAGACGCGCCATACCTACCCAATAAAGAAGACCGAATACAATGAACAGCGAAACCATATTGCTGCCCAGCGACGCCAGCAGCGATCCCGACTTGAACACAAGGACCGATTGCAGGACGACGGACAGCAGGATTATGACAAGCATGTCAGGCAACGAGTATATGATGTCGACTATTCGCATCATTATAAGGTCTGTTCTGCCTCCGACATAACCTGCGATACTTCCGTATAAAAGACCGATGATAAGAACGATGATGCTGGCGAAGAGGCCTACGCAGAGAGAAACTCTTGTTCCGTAGATAACACGGATGAAGTAGTCACGGCACTGCTCATCTGTTCCGAAAATGTGCGGGAAACGAGAGTTTCCTTCGTCAATATATGCCTGTTCTGCAACGGAATACTCAAACGGAGCGAGGTTCTTTGCACCTTTATCACGCTTTCCGTTTACGGAAAGGATCTCGTCGTAGCTGTAAGGAACAACAAGCGGAGCTACGATGATAGTGATAATGATAAGAAGAAGCACGATGATACTTCCTACAGCAAGCGGGTTTTTCTTAAGCTTACGCATACCATCCTTGAAGAAGGTGGTGCTTTCGCTTGTTACTTCTGACTGGGCTTTTTCCTCGTCTGTGGCTTTCTCGAATTTTTTGAGATCAAGCTGAAGGCTGAGGATCTGCTTTTTTGGAGTTTTATTTACATCATATGAATTGTCCATTAAATCTCACCTCACCTTTATTCGTACTTGATTCGCGGATCGACGGCCTTATAAAGAAGGTCGCATATCAGGTTTGCTGCTACCATGAGGACCGCGAGGAAAATAGTTGTTGCCATGATCATAGTGTAGTCTCGGTTCGTAATAGCGCTTACGAATTTTGAACCGATTCCGCCGACTGTGAAGACAGTCTCAACGACCATTGATCCTGTTATGATGTAGGCGATCTCAGGGCCTGCATATGTGATAACGGGAAGAAGTGAGTTACGGAGGGCATGCTTGAAGATAACAGCCCATTTGCCGACACCTTTTGCTTTTGCGGTACGGATATAGTCCTGGCTTAACGCGTCAAGCATACTTGTTTTGGCAAGTCGTGTCGTGTATGACATCGGGTATGCGGCGAGTGCGATGATAGGCAGGATGTAGTTCGTTGAGCCGGCGCTCCATACCTGTACCCACCCCAGCTTTATACTGAATACAAGCAGAAGCAGGGTCGCGAGAATGAAGCTGGGCACCGCGGTAAACAGGGTCGACAGGAAGATGATAAGTCTGTCGGGCCATTTGTTTCGCATAAGTGCTGCAATAGATCCGAGGATAGTTCCGAGGATCAGCGCGATGATAACGGCTGTAAGACCGATACGGCATGAGATCGGGAATGATTCACCGATGATTTCCGAGATCTCACGTCCGTTTTTAAGGCTGACGCCGAAGTCTCCCTGAAGGAGCTTGCCCATGTAGAGGACAAACTGTTCGGGAACGGATTTGTCCAGGTTGTAACGCTCATTTAAGGCCTGAACGGTCGCTTCGGAGAGCGCTTTTTCACTGTTGAAAGGTCCGCCCGGAATGGCATTCATAAGGAAGAATGTTATAAAACAGATAATGAATACCGTAAGTATTGCCAGGAGGACACGCTTGATAATGTATCTGACCATATATGATCCACCCCTCTTTATCTTTCTGTCAAAAAATGTCCGGTTAACGCGGTAGTGCAGCAAAGTCGCGGACAACAGGACACCATCTGACAGTATTTCAAATATTATATTACAACAATTTTATTTTTGGAATCGAAAAAAAGCAATTAAATGAAAGAAAGTGCTTGAAAACCCACCAAAAATTAAAGACATTTTTGTACAGCATTTACAGTGAATATGACCGTGAAAAAAGATATTTGGACAGAGGAAAAATTTCGTGTACTTGATTTGGTACAGTATATTATGTACAATTTACTATATGTTGAACCATAGGCTGTCTTATGAATAAAAAGGAGTGCAAAATGGCTGTTTTTAACGAATTTACCTTCCGCGCTTCGGACGGAGAGACCGAGATCTACGTTCGTGAATTCATTCCCGAAGGCGCAATTACCGGCACTGTTCAGATCACACACGGCATCGCCGAATACGGCGCCCGCTACGACGACTTTATGAAATATCTTGCCGGAAACGGCTATGCTGTCTGCGCAATGGACCTCCCGGGACACGGCCGCAGCGCAATACCCGGAAAAGAAGGATTTTTCGCGGCTGAAGACGGCTGGGACTTTGTCGTTGAATGCATGAAACAGCTTCACGACTTTCAGGAAGAAAAGTATCCCGGCGCGAAAAAGATCCTTTTCGGACACAGTATGGGCAGCTTCCTTGCAAGAACATATATTATAAAAAATCCGCGTGACTTTGACGCAGCCGTTATCTGCGGCACGGGCCAGCAGCCCCCGGTCATTGTCAGAGCCGGACTTTTCATGGCGAAAAACGAATGCAGAAAGAACGGAATAATGTCAAGAAGCGAAAAGCTTAACGGAATGACATTTTCGGGTTATAATAAGCGGATAAAACCGCTGCGCACAAAAAATGACTGGCTCAGCGCAAATGCCGAAAACGTGGATCGTTACAACAGTGATCCTCTTTGCGGCGGCCCTTCAACGGCAGCTTTGCTCCGTGACATGATGACAGGACTGCTTTTTATACAGGACAAGCAGAATCTCGCAAAGATGAATAAAGACCTGCCCGTATTTTTTATCGCAGGCGGCGAGGACCCGGTCGGTGACTACGGAAAGGGAGTGCAGAAAGCATTTGACAGCTTTATAGCTTCCGGGATGAGAGAAGTGGACTTAAAGCTTTATCCCGGCGACAGACACGAGATCCTTAACGAAAACGACCGCGATGCGGTTTACAAGGATATCCTTGAGTGGATAGAATCAAAAACGAGAAAAGAGGAATAAAGATCATGGAAGTAATCGAATTTGAAGAGAAAAGCTTTATTGACGCAATAAACAGCGGAAAGCTTGTAATAGCGGACTTTTACGCAAACTGGTGCCAGCCCTGCCGGCTTCAGCACCCCGTTATAGAAGAAGCTGCAAAAAAATACGGCGACAAGGTTATATTCGGCAGAGTAAATATTGAATACAATCCGTCCGCTGCAAGAGCTTATGATGTTGCCTCTATCCCGACACTTATATTTTTAAGATACGGATCGATAAAGAAAAAAAGAGTAGGCTTTACAGATTTAAAAGAGCTCAGCGAGACCATTGATGATCTTCTTCAGTTTGAATTCTGATCAGAAACAAAAAAACGTCGCGTACCACCACATTTTATGATATACGCGCTGCAGCATACCGGCGGACATCTGCCGGTATGTTTGAAAGAGGAGAAAAATGAGATTCAGCAAAAGACTCGAAAGCTTCGGCGATGAAATATTCGCCTCACTCAATGACCGGAGTATCCAGCTTGAAAAGGAAGGAAAAAAGCTCTACAACCTTTTTGTCGGCACACCGGATTTTGAACCTGCGCCGCACATAAAGCAGGCACTCATCGATGCCGCTTCCGATTCGGAGAACTGGAAATATTCACTTCGTGATATTCCCGAGCTGCTCGACAGTGTATGCGCATACTATGACCGCAGGTTCGGAGTAAAAATAACACCCGACATGATCGCAAGCTGCAGCGGCAGCCAGGAAGGCATCGGGCACATCGGCCTTGCTCTTTGCGACAAGGGCGACACAGTGCTGCTTCCGACACCTTGCTATCCGGTGTTCATCGCCGGCGCAAAGATGGCTGAGGCAGATATATATTATTATAATATGAAAAAAGAAAACGGCTTTCTGCCGGATGTTGCGTCAATTCCGGAAGATATCGCGAAAAAGGCAAAATACATGAT
>R11__coassemble_2350_pt1 | contig 9453 bp, 7 predicted proteins | sample R11__metabat2_low_PE_003 | metagenome-assembled genome bin R11 | reverse complement strand
TAACATGCGTTTCATCGATCGGAGTTACGGCTGCGGGCTGCTCTTTATGACGATAGCGGATCTTTGCATGGCAGCGGAACGTGGTGGATGGAACTTCGCCGGAGATCCAGTTGAAATCGCGTACGTTTACTTCAGCGGAAAAAAGGTCTTCATTTGAGCCGAGTACTACGGTATTCGTTTCAGGACAGATCTTCTGAACAAAAAGTCTTTCCTTAGCGGGAACTCCAAGACCTCGGCGCTGACCTATCGTATAATGGATGATTCCTTTATGGCGTCCGAGTACATTGCCGGCTTTATCGACGAAATCTCCCGGGGGGTATATCTTTGACGTATGCTTTTCTATAACTTTTGCGTAGTCTCCGTCAGGAACAAAACATATGTCCTGACTGTCGGGCTTTGAGGCATTTATGAAGCCGTTTTCCTGCGCAATGCGGCGTGTAATGTCTTTCGATGTTTCGGAAAGCGGGAATTTTATATGAGCAAGCTGCTCCTGGGTAAGAGAGTAGAGAACATAGCTCTGGTCCTTTGAAGGGTCGAAGGCTTTCTTTAAAAGATATTTATCCCCGGATCTTTCAATGCGTGCATAATGTCCGGTGACGATCACGTCACATCCGAGGATTTCCGCACGCTCGAAGAGTTTTCCGAATTTCAGATACCTGTTGCAGTCTATGCAGGGATTGGGCGTCTGAGCGCATTCGTAGCAGCTGATAAAATGTCCGATGACCTTTTCGCGAAATTCCTCCTTAAAGTTAAAGACATAAAAAGGAATGCCGAGCTTAATGCATACATTTCTTGCGTCTTCAACGTCGTCCGAAGCGCAGCAGGTCTTGCTTTGGGAAATTCCGGCATCTTCATTATCATAAAGCTTCATAGTGCAGCCGATGCAGTCATATCCCTGTTTTTTCATAAGATAAGCGGAAACACTGGAGTCCACGCCGCCGCTCATCGCTATAAGTGCTTTTCGTTGTTTATTGAAATCTTTTTCCATAAAACAAAGATTAACACATCACGAAAGCATTTGCCATAAAAACATACATGGTACATCGCGTACCACCACATTTTTATGATAATACGCGCTTGCATTTCAAAATGCTGTATAGTATACTTTCTACGTAAAAATCTTTTATCAATTACTATTGAAGGGAGAATAACCAATTATGAACTTTTTTGATCTTTCAGGAAAAAATGCAATCATCTTCGGCGGCGCTGGCGGCCTTGGAAAACTTGTAGCAGAAGAGTTTGCAAATGCAGGCGCTAACGTAGCTATCGCTTCTCGTGGAGAAGAGAAACTTGTTGCAGCTTGTGCAGAGCTTAAAGCAGCTACAGGCAAAGATTTCAAGTACTATGTATGCGATGCTACAGACGAAGCTAGAGTAGAAGCTGTTGCAAAGCAGGCTAACGAGGAAATGGGACCTGTTACAATCCTTGTTAACAGCCAGGGCATCAACAAGAAAGTGCCTGTATTTGATTTCCCGATCGCTGACTTCAACAACGTTATGAACGCTAACGTTACATCTATCCTTATCACAGCTAAACACTTCGCTCCTTACATGAAGGAAGCAGGCTATGGCAAGATCATCAACGTATCTTCAGTACGTGGTAAGATCGCTACAAAGGGACCGGGCAACGCAGCTTACTGTGCATCTAAAGGCGCAGAAGATATGCTTACAAAGGTTCTCGCAGCTGAATTAGGACAGTACGGAATCACAGTTAACGCATTCGGACCGAACATCATGAAGACACCTATGATGGGCAAGATCTTCGAGATGAGAGCAAACGAAGCAGGCATCACTGTTGAAGAATATCTGAAACAGCAGGGCGCTAACCTTCCGATGCGTCGTATGTCTGATCCGATCGACTGTGTTGGTACAGCTCTTTTCCTTGCAGCTCCGGCTTCTGATTTCCTTACAGGAAACATCCTCTATCCGGACGGCGGACTTACAGCTATCGGCTAATTGCTGATTAATTGAGTATCATACTTTAATTAATAAATTCTTTTTTAAGGAGATCCTAAAAAAATGGCAAAACCACTTATTATTTCTGCTTGCCTTTGCGGCGCAGGAACAAAAAAAGATCAGGCACCTACAGTTCCGTATACACCTGAAGAGATTTCAGATCAGGCTATCGCTTGTGCAAAAGCAGGTGCAGCAGTTGTTCACATCCATGTTCGTGAGGACAAGGAAGTTAACGGCAAGATGGAAATTGGTTATAAATCAATGAGCCTCGAGCAGTTCACAAAGACAGTTGAGCTTCTTCGTGCAAAGATGAAGGCTGAGAACGTTGATGTTGTTATCAACCTTACAACATCAGGCGGAGAGTATGAGGATTACAAACGTCTTCAGCACCTCGGCAAGCTCCTTCCGGAAATGTGCTCATTCGATCCGAACACACTTAACTGGGCAAACAGCTACATCTTCGAGAACTCACCTCGTTTCCTTAACCTCCTCGCTCAGGAAGTTAACAAGTACAATATCAAACCTGAGTTCGAAGTATTCGATACAGGACACATCGATTCAGTTATGTACTATGTAAACATATGGGACATCAAGAACAGCAAGCCGCCGTATATCCAGTTCATCATGGGCGTTGGCGGATCAATGCCTGGCACAGCTCAGAACCTTGCATGGATGGTAAGCAAACTTCCGGCAGGCGCTAAGTGGTCAGTATCCGGTATCGGCAAATGCCATATGGATATGATGCTTGCAGGTCTTGCACTTGGCTGTGACGGCCTTCGTGTAGGTCTTGAAGACAACATCATCTACTCACGTAATGACGACGGAACAAAAGTTATCGCTACAAACGAAATGCTCGTTAAGCGTGCTGCAGAACTTGCTACAATCGCAGGTCGTCCGATCGCTACAGCAGCTCAGGCTCGTGAGATCCTCGGACTTGAGAAGAAAGTAGACTAATTTAACTGATTTTTGTGCGGACGCAGTATTTTATATAATAATACTGCGTCCGTATTCTTTTAAACAATTTTTATTTAAGGGAGGACTTAATGGTCAAGAAGGAAATGATCGCCATGCTTCTTGCTGGCGGACAAGGAAGCCGCCTCGGCGTACTTACCGAGAAAATGGCTAAACCCGCTGTCTCTTTTGGCGGCAAATACAGAATCATAGATTTTCCTCTGAGCAACTGCGTCAATTCCGATATTGACACGGTTGGTGTTCTTACACAGTATCAGCCGTTGAGACTGAATTCTCACATTGGCATCGGTATTCCGTGGGATCTCGACAGAAATGAGGGCGGTGTAACAGTCCTTCCTCCTTATGAGCATGCTACTGCCAGTGAATGGTATACCGGTACCGCAAATGCTATTTATCAGAATATGAACTACATCGACGAGTATAATCCCGATTATGTTCTTATCCTTTCCGGTGACCATATCTATAAGATGGATTACCAGCTCATGCTCGATTTCCACAAAAAATCAAATGCAGATCTTACCATCGCCTGCAAACCCGTTCCAATCGAAGAAGCTTCAAGATTCGGCATCATGATCGCAGACGAAGACGGACGGATCACCGACTTTGAAGAAAAACCGAAAGAGCCGAGAAGCAATCTCGCCTCAATGGGTATTTATATATTTAGCTGGCCGGTTCTCAAAAAAGCTCTTATTGCTCTTAAAGATGTACCGGACTGCGACTTCGGTAAGCATGTAATGCCATACTGCAGAGAAAGAGACCAGAGACTCTTTGCTTACCAGTTCAATGACTATTGGATGGATGTCGGAACTCTTCAGTCATACTGGGAGGCAAACATGGGACTCGTTGATGTTGTTCCGGAGTTCAACCTTTACGAAACATTCTGGCCGATCTATACAAACGGTACAAATATCAGTCCGCAGTATATTTCCGCAGACGGCTCTGTAAGAAGATCCATCATATCAGACGGCGCAAGGATCCACGGAGATGTTGACAATTCCGTAATCGGTATCGGTGTAAAGATCGGAAAAGGATCTTATGTTCATGACTCAATTATCATGCGCAATGTTGAGATAGGCGACAATTGTCATATCGAAAAAGCTATCATTGCCGATGATGTAAAGATCGGAAACAATGTAGTTCTCGGAGAAGGAGAGGAAGCTCCGAATGAGGAAAGAGCCGACATCTACTTCGGCGGTATAGTTGCAATCGGCGAGAGCGCTGTTATCCCGGACGATGTTACGATCGGAAAGAATACAGCCATTGCCGGAAAAACAACAAAGAAAGACTATCCGGAAGGCAAGCTTCCTTCCGGCGGCGTTCTTAAAAAAGGAGGTGCGGCTAAATGAGAGCTTTAGGTATCGTTCTTGCCGGAGGAAGCTCCAGGCGTATGAAAGAATTATCCGAGAACAGAGCTGTCACAGCTATGCCGGTTGCCGGCAGCTATCGCTGCATTGACTTCGTCTTAAGCAGCATGACAAACTCCGGTATCGACAAGGTAGGTGTTCTTGCTCAGTACAACTCAAGATCCCTCCAGAATCACCTCGCATCGGCAAAATGGTGGAATTTCGGACGTAAAAGAGGCGGACTTTATATGCTCACGCCTATCCTTACATCCTCAAACAGCTTCTGGTACAGAGGTACAGCCGATTCTATTTACAGAAATATCGACTGGCTCAAGGAATCACATGAGCCTTACGTTGTTATCGCATCAGGCGACGGCGTTTATAAGGTAGACTATAATAAAGTCCTTGAATACCATATAGCGAAAGGCGCGGACATAACAGTCGTATGCACTGAAGCACCTGCAGATCCGAAGGGATACGGTGTTGTATGCACAAATAAAGACGGCAGGATCACAGAGTTTGAAGAGAAGCCGCTTGAAGCAGCCTCAAACACGATCTCATGCGGAATCTATGTTATCAGAAGACGTCTCCTTATAGAGCTTCTTGAGGAGTGCGCTTATGACGATAAATATGACTTTGTAAATGATATCATCATAAGAGGAAAGCGTATCAGAAAAGTATATGCTTATCCGCTTACAGGCTACTGGGGAGCTATCTCAAGCATAGAAGATTATTACAGAGTAAATATGGATTTCCTGAAGATGGATGTAAGGAAGTTCTTCTTCGGAGACGAGCCGGCAATCTATTCAAAGGTTTCCGACAACCCTCCCGCAAAATACAACCAGAACTGCTTCGTTAAGAATTCTCTTATCTCAAACGGCTGCATCATCAACGGTACTGTAGAGGATTCGGTCCTTTTCAAGAATGTATATGTAGGCGAAAATTGTGTCATTAAAAACTGCATAATCCTTAATGACATCATGATCGGAGATAATACAAGGCTTGAAAACTGCATCATCGACAGCCACAGCACTGTTCTCGCAAACACCGAATTTAAGGGAGAACCCGGAAACAGGGTCCTTAAAGCGAAAAATAACAGATACGACCTGTAATATTTAGGAAAACAAAATGACAGACAGACTTCCGGCCGACTTCAGAAAACGCATGCAGGACATGCTCGGAGAAGAATATGCTCCTTTTGAAGAAAGCTATGAGTCCGCCAGAAACAATGGAATCAGGATCAACAGACTTAAGGTCACTCCCGAAGAATTCGAGAGTATAGTGCCTTTTTCTGTTGATCCTGTTCCGTGGATAGAGGGCGGATATTTTTATGATTACAAAGACAGAGCGGCAGATCACCCACTCTACAATGCCGGCGTATATTATATACAGGAACCGTCAGCGATGACTCCTGCCGACAGATTTCCTGTTGAACCCGGAGATAAGGTATTGGATCTATGCGCGGCACCGGGAGGAAAAGCTACAGCGCTAGCCGGAAAGCTTCAAGGGAAAGGAATCCTTGTCGCAAATGAGATAAGTCCTAAAAGAGCCAAAGCACTTCTTTTTAATATAGAAGCAGCAGGTATCGGAAATTGCATAGTAACTAATGATTCACCGGAAAATCTGTCCGACAGGCTTCCGGAGTTTTTTGACAAGATCATGGTCGATGCGCCATGCTCCGGCGAAGGAATGTTCCGCAAAGATGTAAAAGCTGCGGAAAGCTGGTCAAATGAGAAGGTATGTGAGCTTGCGCAGCTTCAGAAAAATATACTCGATTGCGCTTATAAAATGCTGAAGCCCGGAGGAATGCTTATGTATTCCACATGCACGTTTTCACCTGACGAAGACGAGCAGAGCATTGCATATGTACTGAAAAACCACCCGGATATGTCCTTATGTGAAATAAGAGGATACGAGGGATTTTCGGAAGGAGTGCCGCAGTGGGCAGACGGAGAGCAGGAGCTCTCAAAAACCATAAGAATATGGCCTCATAAAATGCCCGGAGAAGGCCATTTCATGGCATTGATGAGCAAATCCGGTTCGAACGATTACAGCAAGCCATGTCCGCGGAAAAATAAAAGAAAAGGCAGTTTTTCAGCAGCTTCATTTACAAAAGAAGAAAAGAAGCTCATCGAAGATTTTCTGTCGCTTACCTCAATAAAAGCAGACGCCAGCTGCCTCATAAATAACAAGGGGCACGTATATCTTAAACCGGAGGATTCTCCTCTTATGGACGGAATAAAGGTACTGAGGTTAGGTCTGTATCTGGGCGAATTGAAAAAGGGAAGATTCGAGCCGTCGCAGGCACTTGCGATGTTCCTCAAACCGCAGGAATTTGCTCTTTCCTATGATGCTTCAGCATCTGAAAAACACTTAAAAGACTACCTTTCCGGGCAGGAGATAAGGCTTGAAGAGCCTGAAAATTTTTCCGGAAACGGATGGATCTTAGTTGATTATATGGGATTTTCGCTTGGATTCGGTAAAAAAAGCGGAAGTACAATTAAAAACAAATTGTTGTGTTCATGGAGGGATGCATAAACTATATATTGCGCTAAATGTGTCGCAAATGTTTAAAATACAACCGCGTTTTTTACAGCTGTGTTACGCTAAAATGAAAAAAAGTTGACATTACCGCTTTCTGTGCTATAATCAATGGTAAGCACGGGGAGCGGGCTTATTTTTATCACGATATTTTTAAGCGTATTCACCTATGAAAAATCGTGATGGATTCCGGATCAAATTTCCGGAAATTTTGAATGGCAAAGTTCTTTTTCTGGGGAGAAATTAAGAACAAGGGGTAACACGAGGTGTTATTTAATGACAGCCATGAAAAAATCCAAATCGTTCTTCGCGCTATTATTAGCGCTTGTTTTGGCTATCAGTGTAAGTGTATACGCAGGTACCCAGGACGACATCGAGCAGGTACAGGCAGAACAGTCCGCTAACGAGGCTGCTCTTGCTTCTACGGAAGAACGCATTGCTGCCCTTGAATCGCAAAAAGGTGACAGCGAAGCCTACCTTAAAGAGCTCGATATCCAGCTTACTGAGTTGACCGAGAACCTTTCATTGCTCCAGCAGCAGTTCGAGGCTAAGCAGGCTGAGATAAGTGAAGTAAAACAGGATCTTACAGAGGCTTATCGCACAAGGAATGAGCAGTACGAAGATATGAAGATCCGTATTCAGTACATGTACGAAAACGGTTCATCGACCAGTTTGCTTGATTCCCTGTTTTCAGCAGAATCATTCACAGAGTTTATTAGCAGAGCTGATGCTTACAGCCAGCTGACTCAGTACGACCGCGACATGCTTAATTCCTATGAAGCTACCATCAACAGCATCGAGGAAAAGAAGCAGCAGCTTTTAACAGAGCAGGAAGAAATCATAAATCTTCAGGCTCAGAAAGCTGATCAACAGGCCCAGATCGAGGCAGTTTATGACGCGGCTTATGCAGAAATGCAGCATTGTATCGCCGATCTGAATTCAGCATCCGCGGAACAGCAGGCACTTGCCTCTAAGATCGCCGCAGAAGATGAACAGCTGAACTCACTTCTGGCACAGGCTTATCGTGAAGAACTTGCCGCGCAGCAGGCAGCAGCCGCAGCAGCCGCAGCCGTTGCAGCAGACAATGCAGCATCCTCAGATTCAGATACTGCAGCAGAAAGCACTTCATCGGAAAGCGGAAGTGTGGTCTATGAGATCACATATGAGAGCAGCTCAACGGAAAGTGATTCCGGCTCTGATGTTACATACGAAGATACATCATCATCCGAAGAAACGACTTCTTATGACCTTTCGAGTATGACCTATCTCGGAAACTTTACTCTCACAGCATATTGCGGATGTTCAAGCTGCTGTGGACAGTGGGCATCATATCCGGCTGTAACAGCGAGTGGTGCATACGCGGTAGAAGGAGTAACAGTAGCCATGGGCGGTGTTGATTTCGGAACCCAGCTGCTCATAAACGGAACTGTATACACTGTACAGGATCGTGGAACAGCATACGGTCATGTCGATATTTATTTCGACAGCCACGCTGCCGCCCTCGCGTTCGGACAGCAATACGCAGACGTTTATCAGCTGAACTGATATGTTCAAAATGCTGATCGCAGCTAACAAAAACTAAGATTTGTTATACTGTTAAATTAAGGACTTCCAACTAAGCGGAAGTCCTTAATTGCGTATAGAGATAATTGTGTTATAATAACTCCAAATGTGTTTAAGGTGGTGCGTATGTACTATATAGGAACAGACCTCGGCGGGTCAAAGATCGCGGCAGGGGCAGTAGATGAAAATTTCAATATTATTTCGAAATATAAAATGCAGACCAGAGCCGATAAACCTGCTGAATGTATTGCCGAAGACATTGTTGCGGCAGCTATGACAGCGATAAAGAACGGCGGTTTGGATATAAAAGACTGCGCCGGCATGGGCATAGGTGCTCCGGGCAGCGTTGACAGAAAAAATGGCATTGTTACAAATGCCTGGAATCTCGGCTGGAAAAACGTTGAACTTAAAAAATTGGTAGAGAGCAAGATCAAAGTTAAATGTGAAGTCGCAAATGACGCCGATTGCGCAGCCTATGCGGAGACTCTTTGCGGCAGCGCCATAGGCTATAAAAATGTTATACTTGCCACCATCGGAACGGGATTCGGCGGCGGTTTCGTAATAAACGGCGAGATATATTCCGGAAGCGGTTATTCCAGCACGGAACCCGGCCACATTGTACTCGTACTTGACGGAGAGCAGTGTACCTGCGGAAGGAAAGGCTGCATAGAAGCATATGCGTCAATGACAGCATTGAAAAAACAGGGAAAACGAGCTGCGGAGAATGATCCCTCGTCCAAATTAAACAATTATGAGAAACTTACCGGCCGCATTATACTTGATGAGGCCGAGGCCGGAGACGAAACTGCGGCTGCTGTTTCGAATAAGTTTAAAGAATACGTAGGAGCGTCGATCACGGACCTTGTGAACTGCTTTGACCCCTAGATTGTTCTTATCGGCGGCGGAGTCAGCGAAAGAGGAGAGCGTTTTATCGGACAGATTCGAGAATACGTTTACGATCACTGCTTTGGCGGAAGAGACAGGAAGCTCCCCGTCATTGACAAGGCCGGTATCGCTAACGAAGCCGGAATTATAGGAGCGGCTGCGCTCGTAATGCATTAATTCCGAATAGTATAAAA
>R11__coassemble_2310_pt1 | contig 9566 bp, 5 predicted proteins | sample R11__metabat2_low_PE_003 | metagenome-assembled genome bin R11 | reverse complement strand
GTTCAAAAGATGTCCGGACGTTCTCGAGGGATATCAGAAGAGACTGAAATATATTTCCGTGGATGAATATCAGGACACAAACCAGGTACAGTTTGAATTTGTAAGACTTCTCGCCGGAAAGAGCCGTAATCTTTGTGTTGTCGGCGATGACGACCAGTCAATCTACAAATTCAGAGGCGCTGATATCCGCAACATTCTGGAATTTGAGAAATATTTTCCGGATGCGCATGTTGTAAAGCTTGAACAGAATTATCGCTCGACGGGAAATATTCTTGACTGCGCCAATGAAGTTATAAAAAATAATGTCGGCAGAAAGAGCAAGAGACTTTGGACAGACGCCGAAGAAGGCGAAAAGGTCTCACTGAACCGATATTCTACAGCATTTGAAGAGGCAGCAGGCGTTGTCCGCGAAATTCGCAGCGGGATCCGCGAAGGGAAGAACGCAGGGGATTACGCGATCCTTTATCGTACAAACGCGCAGTCACGACTTTTTGAAGAGCAGTTTATTTACAATAATATTCCCTACCAGATCATCGGCGGCACAAACTTCTATTCACGAAAAGAGATAAAGGATATCCTTGCCTACTTAAAGACTATCGCCAACGGCAGCGATGACATTGCCGTAAAGAGGATAATAAATATTCCCCGCAGAGGTATCGGAGCAAGGAGCATATCGCGCATAGATGAATATGCCTCACAGAATTATATGACATTTTTCAAGGCTGCATGCGAAGCCGAGGCCGCAGGCCTTGGATCGGCTGCCGCAAAGATCGATAACTTTACTCTTTTTATAAGAAAATTCCGCACGCAGATGACGGACCTCACAATAGAAGAGCTTATAAACCGCATTCTTAAAGAGACCGGATATCTCGAGGAGCTTCTTCAGGAAAACACGGATGAATCTCTCGACAGAGTAAACAATATAAACGAACTTATCTCCAAAGCCGCCGTTTATGACGAGAGTGCCGAGCTTCCGACACTTACAGGATTCCTTGAAGAGGTGGCCCTTGTTGCTGACATAGATTCAATGGAGACAGAGGGAGGTAAGGTGGTCCTCATGACGATCCATTCCGCAAAAGGACTCGAGTTTGATAATGTTTACCTTGTAGGAATGGAGGACGGGCTTTTCCCCGGCTTCCGTACGATCTTCGATATAGACGAGTCCGAAATGGAAGAAGAGAGACGCCTTGCCTACGTCGGAATGACCCGCGCAAAGAAAACATTGACGCTCACAGCCGCAAGAGAGCGCGTGACCATGGGCGAACACCAGATACACAAAATATCGCGATTTGTTGAGGAGATCCCCGAAGATATGCTTCAGGAAAATTCGGCATCCCGCACATATTCTTATTACGAAAAAAAACAGACGGCAGACATACCCCGCGAGCCTGTAAAGGTGAAACCGACAGTGTCAGCCGCCGCAAAATTCGATCCGAAACAGTTCAAGGTTACAAAGCAGTCATCGCTTGATTATTCCGTCGGAGACCGCGTTTCACACAGAAAATTCGGCGCCGGCACAGTAACAGCGATCACAGACGGCACAAAGGATTACGAAGTTACCGTAGATTTCGATACCGCAGGAACAAAACGTCTGTACGCATCCTTTGCAAAGCTTGTAAAGCAATGAACTGTACCGAAAGGACATAAAAATGACAGATAATTATACAGAACAAAGCAAAAAGGCTTTGGCCGTGGCGGATCAGGTCGCCCAGGAGTGGAAATGCGCTTACATCGGCACGGAGCATATCCTGTACGGCCTTCTTGTGACAAGCGACGGAACAGCCGCCGGAGTTCTCGAAGCCGCGGGTGTAACGCCTGCCGGATTTGAGCGTATGCTTGACGAACTCGTGCTTCCCGATGACGCAAGGCTGGGCTGCGCAAAAAAGAATAAAAAGCGTGAATATTCCCCGCGTGCGAAGAAAGTGCTTTTACAGGCGGAAACCGAATGTGCTCACCTTGCCGACAACAGCATCGGCACAGAGCATATCCTTATGGCGATACTTCAGGATGCCGAGTGCTCCGCTACACGCCTGCTCTTTACAATGAAGATAAATATCCAGGAGCTTTATACGGCGATCTGGGAAGCCTGCGGCATAGATACGGAAGGAGCTGCGGATTATTTGAGCGACCAGCAGCAGTCCGGCGGAACAACGAGCAATACTCCGACTCTTGACAAATACAGCAGGGACCTTACGCTCCTCGCGGCAAATGATGAGCTCGATAACGTTGTCGGCAGAGAAACGGAGATCACAAGACTCATAATGATCCTCAGCCGCAGAACGAAAAACAACCCATGCCTGATAGGCGAGCCCGGTGTCGGAAAAACAGCCATTGTTGAGGGCCTTGCCCAGCGAATAGCTTATAATCTTGTACCGGAAAGCATAGCCGGAAAAAGAGTAGTTGCTCTTGAAATGTCTTCCATGGTTGCCGGCACGAAATACCGCGGTGATTTCGAGGCCAGAATAAAAGCCGTTATAGACGAAACGGCCGCAGCGGGGAATGTGCTTCTTTTCATAGACGAGCTGCACACAATAATAGGCGCAGGAAGCGCCGAGGGTTCACTCGATGCTTCAAATATAATGAAGCCCGCTCTTTCACGAGGAGAGCTTCAGGTCATTGGCGCAACAACGGTCGATGAATACAGAAAACATATAGAAAAAGACGCAGCTCTGGAGAGAAGGTTCCAGTCTATCCTTGTTGAAGAGCCGTCTGAAGAGGAATGTATTGCGATCCTTCACGGCCTCCGTCCGATATATGAGAAACATCACAGGTTAAAGATCACAGACGATGCACTTGCTGCCGCGGTAACAATGAGCAGGCGCTATATTTCCGACAGATTTCTGCCCGATAAGGCTATCGATCTTATGGACGAAGCCGCCGCCTCTGTCAGACTTTCCGGATTTTCAGGTATAAAGAAACTGAAAAAGATGGATGACGAAAGCCGTGAACTCACAGAAAAAAGAGATGAAGCGCTCAAAGCTCTCAGGATAGAAGAAGCCGCCGCATTAAATAAGCAGCTTACAAAGCTTAACGCAAAACTTGAAAAAGCAAAAGCATTAAACCGCAAAAATGAAGATGACGAGCTTCCCGAGGTTACGGAAGAGGAGATAGCATCCGTTGTTTCGGCATGGACAAAAATACCTGCCGAGCGCATAAAAGAAAAAGAATCAAAGCGTCTGGCAAAGCTTGAAGATGTACTTCACAAGCGTGTTATCGGCCAGGAGGAAGCTGTGAGCGCCGTTGCAAAGGCTATACGGCGCGGCCGTACAGGTCTTAAGGATCCGAACAGGCCTATAGGCGCGTTTCTGTTCCTTGGACCTACAGGTGTCGGCAAAACAGAACTTTCAAAGGCCGTCGCCGAAGCAGTTTTCGGCAATGAAAACGACATGATACGCGTTGATATGTCCGAATATATGGAGAAATACAGCGTATCGAAAATGATCGGCTCACCGCCCGGATACGTCGGATATGACGAAGGCGGACAGCTCTCTGAAAAGGTAAGAAGAAATCCCTACAGCGTTATACTTTTCGATGAGATCGAAAAGGCCCATCCGGATGTATTCAACATACTTCTTCAGGTAATGGACGAAGGCAGGATCACGGATGCACACGGCCGTACGGTCGATTTTAAAAACACCTGCATCATAATGACCTCGAATGCCGGTGCGCAGTCCATAATCGCTCCGAAAAAGCTGGGCTTCTTATCAGGAGAGGATGAAAAAGCCGATTATGAAAAGATGAAGGGCAATGTAATGGATGAGCTCCAGCGCATCTTCCGTCCGGAATTCCTCAACAGGATCGATGAGATCATCGTTTTCCACTCACTTACAAAGGAAAACCTCGGCGCGATCCTCGGCATACAGACACGGATCCTTTCGAAACGCTGCAAAGATCAGATGGGCATTACATTAAGATTTGCCCCGGCAGCCCGCAAGGCACTGATCGAAGAGAGCTTTGACTCAAAATACGGCGCCCGCCCGCTTAAGAGAACTATTCAGAGCAAGATCGAAGATCCCCTTGCCGAAGAACTTATTACGGGGCGTATGAAGGCCGGCGACACAGTAACGATCGGATACAAAGATAAGAAATACACATTCAACAAGCAGGAAAAAGAAAATTGAGCGAAGCTGAGAAAAAACAGAATAATATCAGCTCTGAGCTGCAGAGCGGCGAAAAGGAAGACATATTTGACCGGATCATGAAATGGCCGTTCCTTCGTATATTTGAACCGTTTTACAAACGCAATAAAGGCGTGCTTATGTATCTCTTTTTCGGTGGTCTGACCTTTTTTGTAAACCTCATCGCTTTTGCGGTATGCAATTCCGCTATAGGAATGAACGAGCTTATCGCAAATATAATCGCGTGGGTCGTTGCCGTAGCGTTTGCGTATTACACAAACAGGCTCTGGGTATTCAATGCCATGCCGAAAACGAGGTCGGAATTCTGGAAGCAGATATCCTCATTTTTCGCCGGCAGGCTGGTCACGCTCGGCGTGGAAGAGCTCATAATATTTATTTTCATAACAAAGATGGGACTTGCGGCGATGCCTGTAAAGATAGCCGCTCAGATCATAGTGATCATTCTCAATTACATAATAAGCAAGGTCATCGTGTTCAAAAAAGGCGTTTAAAATGCCTGAACCCGGTCTCTCATCAATAAAAATAAGATGTCCGCTAAAAACGGACATCTTATTTTTATACGTTTCCGTTAACAAGATCCTCAATGGTGATGCCGCTGAAGAAGTCATAAATCATGGAATCATATTTTTTCCACATGGGCAATGTCTTGCAGCAGCTTTCTCTGGGGCAGACATCAGCGTCATCTTTCAGACAGGCAACGGTTGCCATAGTACCTTCTGTGGATCTTAATATTTCCTCTACAGTATATTCCGAAGGCCTGCGCAGCAGACGGTATCCGCCTCCTTTTCCGCTGGCTCCCTTGACCAGCTTTGCCTTAACAAGCAAATTAACAACGGTTTCAAGATACTTTTTCGAAATTGCCTGCCGTTCTGCAGTGTCTTCAAGGGGAACGGGTGAATCTCCGGGCTGTTCAGCAAGATCTATCATAAAACGGATCGCATATCTTCCTTTTGTCGAAATCATAATATTGCCTCCTTATTTGCCTATATTACCGCAGAATAAGGGGGGAAAACAAGAAAAATTAAAAAAATCCTATTTACCTATTGACTAAGTAGGATAATAGGAGTATAGTCACACTATCGAATTTGAGCAGCCTATCAGGAAAGGAGAGGAATGCAATGGAAATAACAAACATAGCATACGGATCAGTCATGTGTTGCTGTCGAATGTTGTTCTCCCGGGCATGTAAATATGGCCAGGTGCATTCGTCTACAGTATGCTGCACCGATGTATAAATTTCATTGTTAAGTGAAATAACAAAAAGCCAGTTGCCCGGGAGCTCATGAGAAGCTCCGTTTTTTTAGCTCAGATTCCGCTTGAAAATAAAATTACAGATAAAGATAAAATGAGATAAATAATATGTCAGAATATAAATTTGAAACACTTCAGCTTCATGTTGGTCAGGAGCAGGCCGATCCGGCTACAGATTCACGCGCAGTTCCCATTTACGCGACCACGTCATACGTATTCCACAATTCAGAGCATGCGGCTGCACGTTTCGGGCTGGCCGATGCCGGCAATATTTACGGACGTCTGACAAACTCGACTCAGGATGTTTTTGAAAAACGCATAGCAGCTTTGGAAGGCGGCGTTGCAGGTCTTGCAGTTGCCTCCGGCGCGGCATCCATCACTTATACTATCCAGGCACTTGCAAAGGCAGGAGAGCACATCGTGGCGCAGAAGACGATTTACGGCGGTACATCCAATCTGCTTGCACATACCCTCCCGCTCTACGGCATAGAGTCAACATTTGTAGACGCGCACGACCTTGATGAGATCGAAAATGCTATTAAAGAAAATACAAAGGCTGTTTATATTGAAACACTCGGCAATCCTAACTCCGATATTCCGGATATTGACGCTATCGCAGAGATCGCACATCGACATGGACTCCCGCTGGTAATTGATAATACATTCGGAACACCTTATCTGATCCGTCCTATCGAGCATGGTGCCGATATTGTTGTTCATTCAGCAACAAAGTTTATCGGCGGACACGGAACCACACTCGGTGGTGTTATTGTTGACGGAGGTACATTCGATTGGGCTGCAAGCGGAAGATATCCGTGGATATCCGAACCAAACCCGAGTTATCACGGCGTTAAATTTACAGAAGCAGCCGGACCGGCCGCATTTGTCACATATATTCGTGCGATCCTCCTGCGTGATACCGGTGCAACCATATCGCCGTTTGCCGCATTCCTCCTTCTTCAGGGTACAGAAACTCTCTCCCTGCGCCTGGAGCGCCATGCAGAGAATACAAAAAAGGTTGTAGAGTATCTTGTAAAGCATCCGAAAGTTGCATCCGTAAGCCATCCGAGCCTTCCCGAGCACCCCGACCATGCTCTTTATCAGAAATATTTCCCGAATGGCGGAGCCTCTATTTTCACATTTGAGATCAAGGGAGGCCAGGAAGAAGCATATAAATTCATTGACAATCTGAAGATATTCTCATTGCTTGCAAATGTAGCGGATGTAAAGAGTCTTGTTATCCATCCTGCTACAACAACTCATTCTCAGCTGACTGACGAGGAACTGGCAAATGTAGGTATCACGAGAAGTACGATCCGTCTTTCAATCGGAACAGAGCATATTGATGATATTATCGCCGATCTGGATCAGGCATTTGCTGCCGTATAAGGGGGTGTATATGTCAGAACATTTTCCGGATTTTCGATGTTGATCAAAGAAAAACATCTCACATTATCACAGAATTTAATAACCATTATTTTACATTTATACACGAAAGGAGCTTATTATTATGTCAAATATCTATAAATCTGCAGATCAGATTATCGGAAAAACTCCGCTTTTGGAGCTGTTAAACATAGAATACGAAGAAGGACTGAAGGCAACTATTCTCGCAAAGCTTGAATATTTTAATCCTGCGGGAAGTGTAAAAGACCGTATCGCAAAGGCGATCATTGACGATGCAGAGAAGAGCGGAGCGTTAAAGCCCGGTGCAACTCTCATCGAGCCTACATCCGGCAATACGGGTATCGGTCTTGCCTCTGTTGCAGCGGCAAGAGGATATCGCCTCATAATCACAATGCCGGAAACCATGAGCGTGGAGCGCCGCCAGCTCATTAAGGCCTATGGTGCCGAGATCGTTCTGACTGAAGGCGCAAAAGGTATGAAGGGTGCAATTGCAAAGGCAGAAGAGCTGGCAGCTGAAATTGAGAACAGCTTCATTCCGGGACAGTTTGTAAATCCCGCAAATCCCAAGGCTCATTATGACACCACCGGTCCTGAAATCTGGGAAGATACCGACGGTAAAGTTGATATTTTTGTAGCAGGTGTAGGTACAGGCGGAACAATAACAGGCGTTGGTGAGTACATGAAGGAGCAGAACCCTAATGTAAAGATCGTGGCCGTAGAGCCTGCAACATCCGCTGTTCTCTCTACAGGAATTGCCGGATCACATAAAATACAGGGTATAGGCGCCGGATTTGTTCCCGATGTTCTGAATACAAAGATCTATGACGAGATCATCACTGTCGCAAATGAAGATGCCTTTGCAACAGGTAAGCTGATCGGACGTAAGGAAGGAGTTCTGGTAGGTATTTCATCAGGCGCGGCAGCCTGGGCAGCCATTGAGCTGGCAAAGCGTCCGGAGAACGCAGGCAAAACAATCGTGGCACTGCTTCCCGACACAGGAGATCGTTACCTGTCTACTCCGCTTTTCGCTGATTAACATATTAAGAATAAAATACGCTGCTGTGAGCCATGCCCATAGCAGCGTATTTTATTTGAAAGAATGTGTTATTTCTTTGCAATAGTCTCGCGCTTCCTTAAGCGGGAGTCAAGCTGACGCTTGCGGATACGCAGCGCATCCGGTGTAACTTCGAGAAGCTCGTCCGAATCGATAAATTCGAGAGCCTGCTCGAGAGAAAGGATCTTGGGAGGCGTGAGCGTAAGAGCTTCATCGGCGGAAGAAGAACGGGTGTTTGTAAGATGTTTTGTCTTGCAGACATTGAGTTCGATATCTTCGGGCTTTGCGCATTCGCCGATGACCATTCCGGCATAAACCTTTTCGCCGGGTCCGATAAACAAAGCGCCTCGCTGCTGGGCCGAGAAGAGGCCGTATGCAACGGATTCGCCGGACTCGAAGGCGATAAGGGATCCCTGCTTTCTGAACGCTATATCGCCTTTATATGGCGCGTAGCTGTCAAATATCGTATTGATGATGCCCTCGCCTTTTGTCATGGTAAGGAAATTGCCTCTGAAGCCGATGAGACCGCGGGACGGGATAAGGAATTCAAGCCTTGTCGTGCCGAGTCCGTTTACAGTCATATTTACAAGCTCGCCCTTGCGTTCGCTTAAGTGCTGGATAACGGTTCCCGCAAAATCGTCCGGAACATCGATGTATGCCTGTTCTATAGGCTCAAGCTTTCGGCCTTTTTCATCTGTCTTGTAGATGACTTCGGCTTTGCTTACGGCAAACTCATAGCTCTCACGGCGCATGTTTTCGATAAGGATGGAGAGGTGAAGCTCGCCTCGTCCGGAAACCTTGAATACATCCGTGCTGTCTGTTTCCTCAACGCGAAGGCTGACGTCTGTGTTGAGCTCACGGAAGAGTCTGTCACGAATATGACGGGATGTGATATATTTTCCTACCTGTCCGGCAAGCGGAGAGTCATTTACGCAGAAGTTCATGGAGATAGTAGGCTCGGAGATCTTCTGGAAGGGGATAGGCTGCGGATTTTCGGGATCGCAGAGGGTATCGCCGATATGGATATCGCTTATGCCGGAGATGGCTACGATAGATCCGACGCCTGCCTCTTTTACTTCAACTCTTTCAAGACCGTCAAACTGATACAGCTTGCTGATCTTGACTTTTTTTGCTGTGTCGGGGTCGTGATGGTTTACCATCATGACTTCCTGATTTACGGCGATCTTGCCGTTGTCAACTTTTCCGACACCGATGCGGCCGACATATTCATTATAATCTATTGTACTGATAAGGACCTGCGTTCCGGCGTCAGGATCGCCCTGAGGAGCGGGGATATATTTAAGTATAGCTTCGAAAAGAGGCGTCATATCCTTGGGTTCGTCGTCAAGACTTGCAACGGCGAAGCCGCGCTTTGCGGAGGCGTAAAGGAACGGGCAGTCGAGCTGCTCGTCGGAGGCGTCGAGGTCCATAAGGAGCTCGAGAACCTCGTCTTCAACCTCGCTCGGTCTTGCTTCCGGACGGTCGATCTTGTTAAGACATACAAGTACGTTGAGATTAAGCTCGAGTGCTTTTTTCAGAACGAATTTTGTCTGCGGCATGGGGCCTTCGAAGGCGTCAACGAGAAGAATAACTCCGTTGACCATTTTAAGGACACGCTCAACCTCTCCGCCGAAATCGGCATGGCCGGGTGTGTCAATGATGTTTATTTTTGTGTCTTTGTAGGTAACGGCAGTGTTTTTTGAAAGGATGGTGAT
>R11__coassemble_2245_pt1 | contig 9735 bp, 6 predicted proteins | sample R11__metabat2_low_PE_003 | metagenome-assembled genome bin R11 | reverse complement strand
AAATTCCTTTGTACATATTTTAATTAACAAGCGTCTCAAAAACCATTTGATTCTTAATAAGAATAATAAAGCTTAGGACCTATTTGAATTAACAAGGCTCTCAAACCAACACCCCTGTAACTGATGGATGTCTTGCGCTTAGGACCTAAATTCAACGATGGATTTTTGCGAGTGCGTCATAGCTTTGTAAATGTAAAGTTTTATCATGAAAATCTTGAATTTAAACACGAAAGAAGATAAACTAACGACAAGTCTGTGCAAAAGCAGAAAAATGTTTGAATAAAAGACGGAAGGATTTTGCCATGAAAAGATTTTTCATAGTACTTGCAGCAGCGTTGACGGCCGTGTCGCTGGCGGCATGCGGGAGCGGCAATGCGACAGCTGATACAAAGGTCAGCGGAAATTATCTCAAGGTCGGAGTAAGAACAAACCTTGCTAATTTCAGTACATACGATGAGGCGGCCGATACATATTACGGCTTCGAAGACGATGTTGCGAAAACACTGGCATATGAGCTTGGATACGACGGAGTGGAATATGTAGGACTTGATCCTGCGGAAAGAGATCAGGCGCTGGAAAACGGAAGCATAGATTGTCTGATCGCTGCATATTCAAAAACAGATGAAAGAGAGGAAAAATTCGACCTCTCCCTTCCGTATTATTATGATGAAGGACGCGTAATGATCGAAAAGTCAACTCTTTTCGAAGATTATGCCGATCTTAAAGGTGCAAAGGTAGCCGTTCGCACCGGTACGACTGCAGCGGAGAATTTTGCGGCAAAGCTTTGTGAAAAAGGCCTGATTGCAGACAGCAGCGAGGCAGCGCTTGCGGGCTTCCTCGATATTATCGAATTTGATGCTTATGCGGATATGAACGCAGCGCTGGAATCCGGCGAGGTCGACGCGATCTGTGCTGACGGATGCATTACACTTCCGTGGCTCGATGATGAGAGGACATATTTTGAGGAAGCGTATTCCGAAGAGGAATATGTTGTCGCGACAGTAAAAGACAGCGATCTTTCCGAAAAAATAGATGAGGCCATCAGTTCAATGACGGAATCCGGCGAGATCGACACGATCGCCGTAAAATGGGGGGTCTGACATATGAAGAATAAAAACAACAGCAAGGTATTGATCGCTCTTGTCTTTGCAATACTCGGAGCCGTTATTCTTGCGCTGAACATGAACAAATACCTGAGCAGCAGTATGATAGAGGCCCAGCAGCAGGCTTCAGAGGAAAAGCTTGAGCTTATTGCGGAGCTGCTCGATGACATGGAAGCAACTGCGGCAGAGGAAACGGAAAGCTTTGACGAGCTGAATATATCAAAAGCGGAGACCGTTGCGTTTATGGCGCAGAATGTCGATGATTTTGAGTATACGGATGCTCATATGGAAGAACTTCGCTCGATCATAGATGTTTACAACCTTCTTGTTATCGACAAAGACGGAAATATTATCTGCTCCGCGATCGAGAATCCGAAGGATTACAGCATAAATCGTTTTAACCAGCTTCGTGACGCGTTCAACGGCAATGTAAATGCCGAGCCGTTTACCATCGACGCGGCAGGAGATGATGACGTATCACTCAGATACTATGGCTCAAAGATCGATAATGACAAAATGGTCGTCATTTCACGAAACACGGAAGTCCTTGAGAATAAGCTTGCATATGAGGCTTCTCTTGCAGGAACGCTTGATGATGTGCATGTAGGTGAGGATGGATTTGTATTTGCTGTTTCCCCGCTTGACTACAAGATCCTTTATCATGCGGACAGCGATCTGATCGGCGACAGCATTATTTCGCACGGCGTAGACGCAGACCTTCTTGCGGACGGCCTCAGCACCTATATAACCATAGACGGAAACAGCTACTATTGCAGTACAGCGCTTATAGATGATACCTACATTACATGTGCGGTTCCCGAGAGTGAGATCACATCACATCAGACCGAAACTATCATAATAGCAGTTATCGTTTATGCGATCGCCGCGGCTATTATGCTTCTTTATGCATTCTTCGCAGGCAAGGAAAAGACCGCCGAGCAGGATAAAAAAGCATATCGCAGATATATCAGAGGAAGACTTCTGGTCATCGCATGCATCGGCGTTATCGCGGTATTTGCGGTTACATTCTATACGAGCACGCTGTTTGCTCTGTCACGTCAGTCAACAGCAAATGCTCACCGCATGGATGAAATGGAGTCAGCGCTCGAAGGAGCGGATGATTATTATGAATATGTAAGCGAGCAGTACAATGAGTCATATCTCGAAAAAGCCCGCCTTGCGGCAAAGGTTATCGAAGAGACAGATGATTCAAAGCTTACACTCGATTTCATGAGCACACTTGCCGACAAGCTTCAGACGATCAGCGTATCTTACATTGACATGGACGGCAGTACGATCGCATCGAGCAGCAGCCACTGGGGCTTCCGCTTAAGCGACACCGAAGGAGAACAGAGCTACGCATTCCGTAAGATCCTTGAAGGCTCGGTTTCGGAACTTGTTCAGGAGCCGCTCATGAGCGATGAGGGAGAGTACATTCAGTATATCGGTGTCGCTCGCCAGGATGAAAATCACAAGACGACAGGCCTTGTGGAGATCGGTGTCGAGCCGAAGATGCTTGAAAAAGCGCTCAGCGCGTCGGAACTCGGAAATGTGCTTGACGGAATCCAGACCGGAAAACGCGGATTTGCCTTTGCCATAAATAAAGAAAGCGGATGCTTCTCATATTATCCGGGTTCCGAGCTTATCGGACGTGAAGCTGTAAATTACGGCATCAAAGAAAATCAGCTTGTCGCGGGCTTCAATGATTTCATTACGATACAGGGCGATAAATACTTTAGTGTAAGCTCCGATTACGGCGACAATTATATTTATATCGCGGTTCCGATGAAGACGCTTAACAGCACAAGCATGCCGGCAGCACTCATAACCGCGCTGTTTGCTCTCGCATGGCTGTTTATAATCTGCGGATTCCTCAGCGGAAATATGCTTCCGCCGGCAGAAGCAATTAAAGATAAAGAAAACAAGACAATGATCGATGTAGACCGCGGCGACGGTACAAAGATCAAAACAAAATCCATACTCGGAAGATTTTCACTTAAGGGCGTTGCATGGAGTGAGCAGACAGCGGGCCAGAAAGTATGGACGATCCTGAAAGTGATCATCGTTATCATCGCATGCGTATTGATGTATATGATCATCAGGGCAGACAATATTTTCGCGGATGACTCCATTATGCATTACATCCTTAAGGGCACATGGCAGAAGGGCTTCAATATCTTCGCGCTTACAAAATGCGGAATGCAGATCATCGCTGTAATGATCGTTGTTGCTATCATAAGAAGACTGCTTATGCTCCTTGCGGATAAGATGGGAGCCGCAGGCGAGACAGTCTGCAGACTTGTAAGCAGCGCGATCAAGCTTGGCGCGGTCATCGGATTATGCTATGCATGCCTTATCCAGATCGGAGTTGATTCATCTGTTCTTCTTACGTCCGCAGGTATCCTCAGCCTCGTTATCGGCCTTGGCGCAAACAGCCTTATCAAGGATATCCTCGCCGGACTTATGATCGTATTCGAAGGCTCCTTCCAGGTCGGCGATATCGTTACGATCGGAGGCTTCAGAGGAACCGTTATCGAGATCGGCATCAGAACAACAAAGGTCAAAGAAGGTGCCGGAAACATTAAGGTATTCAACAACAGCAATCTCGGCGACATTCTTAACATGACAAAGGACTACTCGGTCGTTGCGTGTGATATGAGCATCGAATACGCTGAAGACCTTGAGTATGTCGAGAAGGTACTTGCCGATGAATTTGACAATATCAAGAAAGCTCTTCCGGCTATCAAAGACGGACCGTATTACAAGGGTGTCAGCGAGCTTGGCGATAATTCCGTAAATATCAAGATCATCGCAAAATGTAAGGAAGGCGACAGGATCCAGCTCGACAGAGATCTGCGCCGCCAGCTGAAGCTTATATTTGATAAGTACAATATCAACATTCCGTTCCCACAGGTCGTACTCAACCAGCCTGTTGAGATAACACATACGGCAACAAATGTTGACAAGGCAGAAGCGGAGGAATTCATCGAAGAACAGGATGAGAAATCCAAGGGCGTTTATGCGGACGGCGAAACGCAGAATTAAACATTAAACCGGAGAGATAAATACCGATAAACACGGCGGCGCGAAAGTGATATAATACTTCGTGCCGCTGTTTGTATGATAGGCATTCAAGCAGCTTGCCTTAACGGGCACAGAAAGAAAGTGTGGAGGAAAAAACAATGTCATGTACAACGATGCTGGTGGGAAAGAAGGCCAGCAACGACAATACTACAATGATCGCAAGAACGGACGACGGCCATTTTGATGTAAAAAAGATGATCGTAGTCGAGCCGGAAATGCAGCCGAGAAAATATAAGACTGTCATTTCACATCTGGAGATAGACCTGCCGGAGGAGCCGATGCGTTATACGGCCTGCCCGAGCGTGGATAAAAAGCAGGGTATCTGGCCCGCAACCGGAATAAATGCAGCAAATGTCGGAATGACGGCAACAGAAACAATAACGTCAAATCCGAGAGTGCTGGCGGCAGATCCGCTCGTAGTATACAAAAAAGCCGAAAAGCGCGGCGAAAAAGACATTCCGGGTGGAATCGGCGAGGAGGACATCGTTCTTCTTGTACTTCCGTATATCCGCAGCGCAAGGGAGGGAGTTGAAAGACTTGGCGCTCTCCTTGAAAAATACGGAACATATGAAATGAACGGAATAGCATTCAACGATGTAAACGAAGTCTGGTGGCTTGAGACTATCGGAGGCCATCATTGGATCGCAAGCCGTGTAAAGGATAATGAGGTCGTTATCGCACCGAATCAGTTTGGCACAGACCGCTTTGACCTGGAAGATGCTCTCGGCGCAAAAAAGGAGCATATGTGCTCAGCGGACCTTCGCGATTTTATCGAGGAAAATAATCTTGATCTGAATCAGGACGGAGAATTCAATCCGAGATTTATTTTCGGCTCTCACAGGGATATGGATCACGTTTACAATACCCCGCGCGCCTGGTATATGGGCCGCTGTCTGGCTCCTTTCAGCTACAGCTGGGATGGCCCGAATGCTGATTTCGGCCCTGAAAGCGATGACATTCCGTGGTCCCTTGTTCCGGATAAAAAGGTAACGGTCGAGAGAATGAAATATATACTTTCATCAGTTTATCAGGGCACGGATTTTTATCCGTATGTAAACTACGATGAAAATATGAAAGGACACTATCGACCTATCGGAATCAACCGTACAGGCGTTACAACCATCTGCCAGATAAGAGATAATGTTCCGGATAGCATTAAGGGCCTCGAATGGGTCTGCTTCGCGTCGACCACATTCAATGCGATGGTTCCGATATACCCGAATGTGCATAAGCTCCCGAAGTATTTAAGTGATGTAACACTTGATGTTTCCACCGAAAACCTTTATTGGTCAAGCAGGCTTCTCGGAGCACTCGCGGACCCGCATTTCGGAGCGTGCATGCCTCATATCGAAAGATACCAGGAGGCAATGGCAGCCGAAGGAAGAAGATTTGTTCTGAAATATGATAAGCTTTTCGCGGAAACAGGCGACGAAGCACTGCTCGAAAAGGCAAATGCCGAGATCTGTGACACAGCAAAAAAGCTTACAACGGATACGCTGAACAAAGTGCTGCTTTCTTCAAGCGAAAAGATGAGAAACGGCTATCAGAGATTCGACAACTGATTGTTTTGCTGCCGGATATACTTTGTGAGATGTCCATGAATGATCCGCAGTCGGATAATAGTACATACAGAAAAACAGCTTGTGACTTTGCGAGTCACAAGCTGTTTTATGTCATTTCATTTTTTCAAAAAGCCGGATCAAAAGATCCCAGGTCCTTTTAACTGACGAAACGGAAAGCTTTTCATTCGGAGTATGGATATCAGGATGATCCGGACCGATGGAGACCATGTCTATATTTCCGAGATGCCCGGTAAGAATGCCGCATTCGAGGCCGACGTGTGTGATCGTGATTTCGGGGCGCTTGCCGTAAAGCTCGGCGTAGGAGTCGGCCATGAGATTGCAGATACGGGAATCCTTGTTGTAATCCCATGCCGGATAGCGGGCCCTGCCGGCGAATGTGCCGCCGAGGAGTTCGGCGAAGGCTTTCAGCCGGTTGGCTATAACGTCAAGCTCAGAGGTAACATTGCTGCGGACCATGCCGGTGAGACAAAGATCGTTTCCGGTCATAAAGGCACGGCCGATATTGGCAGATGAAAGTGGAGCGCCTTTAACGTACGGGTGCCAGGTAAGGACGTCGAGCGGCATGTTCTGAAGTATGAATATAAGCTTTTTCGCGCTTTCGCGGGAAAGAACTTCGGCAGGTGCGGAGATCTCGTCAAGCTCTTGCGCTATGCCGGGCTCCCAGCCGATAAATGCATTGCGCAGGTCGTCCATGACCTCCGCTGCAGCGGATTTGAATTCCGCCGCACACTCTGAAGTGCAGCAGATATTAACAGAAGCGTGGGGCGGGATAACATTATCCTTTCCTTCGCAGAGAATATCCGAAATATAAAAGTCTGTTCTTGCAGAAAGCTCACAAAGAAAACGTCCGATAAGAACGAGCGCGTTTTGGCGATGCTGATCGATCTCCTCTCCGGAATGACCGCCGAGAAGGCCGGAAAGCTGATAGCGGAAGGCCGTGACAGACCCGGAAGCTTCTTTTTCCAGCGGGAAGTGAAATTCCGTGCGAAGTCCTCCGGCGCAGCCTGCCGTAACTATGCCTTCAAAGCTGGAATCTATATTGATCATAGAAGTGCTCTTCATGCCGGTGATGCCAAGCTTATCAGCGCCGATCATGCCTACTTCTTCGTTTGTTGTCATAAGGCATTCGAGCGGCGGATGAGCGATATCATCCGAGTCGAGAATGCCGAGCATAAGAGCAATGGCAACACCGTCGTCTGCGCCGAGCGTCGTTTTATCGGCCCATATCCATTCTCCGTCGGTAAGAAGAGTTATGGGTTCACGTGACATATCGAGCGTGCAGTCCAGTGTTTTTTCACAGACCATATCGAGGTGCCCCTGGATCATAACAGGTTCACAGATTTCATAGCCGGGGGTCGCGTCTTTGCAGATAAGAACATTACCGGCCTCATCTCTTTGCGCGGCAAGGCCGCGTTCTTTTGCAAAATCCATGCAGTAATCAGCTATCGCGTCTGTATTAAAGGATCCGTGGGGAATCGCGGATATCTGTTCAAAATAGTAAAAGAATTTTTCGGGCTTGAACTCTGAAATATTCATATAAATCTCCCCGGTGCAGAAGCGCTTTAGCGCGAAGCAGCGCGTATTTCATAAAATGTGGTGGTACGCAACGTACCATGGATGTTTTTATCATATCACAATTGCACAGACCGTCAACTCCGCTTAATCTGCCAAAAAAGAAGGTTTAAGCGGAAATGAACTTTACATTATCGGTTGAGATAAGGTCAAAATAATGTTAGATTATGCTTAATCGCATAAATGATCAGGGATTATGCGGAGTTGAACAGGAGTAAGCGCATGAGCGGAATTTTATATGTTTGCGGAACACCGATAGGAAACCTCGAGGATATGACTCCGAGAGCGGTCAGGATATTAAATGAGGTTGACATAATTGCGGCGGAAGATACGAGAAATTCAAGTAAACTGCTTAACCATTTTGATATACATACACCAATGGTGAGCTATCACAAATACAATGAGCATGAGCGCGGAGCAGAGCTTATAGGGAAGCTGAAAGAGGGCGCAAATATCGCGATCATTACGGACGCGGGTATGCCTGCGATCTCCGATCCGGGAGAGACACTTGTTCATATGGCTCATGAAGATAAGATACCCGTTATTGTAATCCCGGGGCCGTCCGCAGGAATCAGCGCGTTGGCGCTTTCGGGGCTCGATACAAGAAGATTCGTTTTTGAAGGCTTCCTCCCGAGAGTAAAAAAAGAGCACAAAGAAAGGCTCGAGGCAATCAGGGTCGAAGAGAGGACGATCGTTCTTTACGAAGCGCCCCATCGGCTGCAGAAAACCCTGGAAGAGCTTTCGCAGCTCCTCGGTGAAGATCGAATGATCTCGATCAGCCGTGAGATCAGCAAAAAACACGAGGAAACAGTTGTTTCAACTATCGGTCAGGCATTTAAGCATTATACGGAGAATGAACCGAAAGGCGAGTTCGTTCTCGTAATTGCCGGAAGGGATAAAGCCGAGGCAATCGAAGAGCAGCGAAAAAGCTGGGAAAGCATGACTGTAGAAGAGCACGTTGAATATTATATTGCGCAGGGAAACGATAAAAAAGAAGCAATGAGGCTCGCGGCGGCCGACAGAGGCGTAAGCAGAAGAGATATTTACAACGCGATAATGAAGTAACGGAAAAAAGCATTGCGGAAAACGCAGAGAAAAGGAAAATACATGAAATCTACCGGATTATTCAGAAAAGCATTAAGTGCTGTACTTACATTGACCATGGTTGTCGGCATGGACGCGGGGCAGCTTGCCAATAATGCGCTTGAAGTCTTTGCGGCAGAGCCGGAAACAGAGAGCACAAGTCCGTTATCGGATGCTTTGGAAGACATCGCTTCATCACTGGAGACAGGAATCAGCAGCGCCAACGCAGTCACGCTGGTCTATAAAGGCGAGACAACGTATTATGACACGCTTCAGAAAGCTATCGAAGCGGTCACGGACAAAACAGAAGCGGATATTACGATCAACGAAGACGTGAATGTTGATGAGCCTATAGAGATTGACGCTGCCAGAAAAATCGTTATCGACCTTGACGGCCACACAGTAACATCCGAAAGCGGCGAAAACATATTTATAAACAAAGGCAGTCTTAAGCTGACAGGCGGCACAGGCTCAGCGCTTGTATCCGGTACAGCAGGGGAGTCATTTTTCGCTTTCACGATCGAGAACAGCGACACCGGAAGCCTTGAAGTCGCAGACAGCGTTTCCGTAAGTGCACAGGCTAAAGAAATGGCATGCGCAATAGATTCACGCAGCGAAGGAACCGTGACCGTCAGAGCGGATGCTTCCATAAACGTTGAAGCTGAGAACTGTATAGGAATCTACTCATCCGGAAGCCTGGATCTGTCCGGCAGCGTTATCGCAGCCTGGACCGGAAGCACAGCAGACGGCGAGTTTATTGCCGTTGACTCCGAAGGATCGGGCATCGTACGGATGCGCGCAGGATCAAAAATCGAAGTAAACTGCAATTCCACAGCGACCGCGTACGGCTTAAAGGCGACAGATAACTTCGAGAGCAGCGTTATTCATTGTACTGTAAAGGTTGAAAATTCAGCCGGAGGCGCGATCGGCGTGGAGGTTGAAGGAACATATATTGAACTGGAAAAGGCTGATATCAGCGTTGTTTCCGGCAAAGAGGGTGACGGTGAGGCAAGCGAGCATGTCGGCGGCATCCCTGCTGTCGGCATATCTCTTGAATCCGCGGACGCGGAAGGAGACGCGGTCGTTAACGCGGAGCATACGAGCGGTTCCGCGGCAGCAATCTATGCGAACGAGTCAACCGCAAAGCTTTGCGAAGACAGTGTTTTAAAGGCAAGCGGCAGCTCTGAAAGCACATCAAGCTCAGCCGTAATACGCGGCGGATCCTTCTGTACAGAGGGCGACGTCCGTTTTGCGAAAGGCATAAGATAACGTCCCTGCGCCTGGTAATCACTGAAGTATACATATAACAT
>R11__coassemble_2215_pt1 | contig 9870 bp, 8 predicted proteins | sample R11__metabat2_low_PE_003 | metagenome-assembled genome bin R11 | reverse complement strand
CAACAGCTTTTTTCTCCCCGAAACATCAGCAGACTTTCCTTTTGAAAAGTATGACTACGTCGTTGACGCGGTCGACACCGTAACGGCAAAGATAGAGCTCGTTTTGAAAGCAAAGGAGAAGAATATTCCGATAATAAGCGCTATGGGCGCCGGCAATAAACTTGATCCGTCGAGATTCAAAGTCGCTGACATATATAAAACAAATGTCTGCCCGCTCGCAAAGGTCATGCGCCGTGAATTAAAGAAAAGAGGTGTTGACCACCTTAAGGTTGTCTATTCCGACGAGCTTCCGATATCACCGGACGAAAATGTGAGCCGCACGGAACCGGATCAAAATGCCGAAAGCCAGGCACTCGCACCTTCATCGGAAGCATCCGCGTCCCCAAACGGCATAAACGGCGGCAGGAGGAAGATCTCTCCGGGAAGCACTGCATTTACGCCGGCAGCCGCAGGGCTTCTGATCGCAAGCGAGGTCGTAAAAGATCTGATAAACCTGAAATAATAAGCCAAATATCCCGCTATCTATGTGAAGCGGCTTCGCATGGAGGCCGCAATGCCGGAAGCGCCTTAGTGTGAAGCAGCGCGTATATCATAAAATGCGGCGTGCGACAGCACATAAAAGTTTTCATGAAGATATTACTTGCAGCAATAAACGCAAAATACATACATTCTAATCCCGCGGTATACAGCCTCAGGGCCGCTGCCGTGAGATTTCTTGCGCAGAAAAAACTGCTCTGCAGCGTAAACATAGCCGAGTATACGATAAATCAGCAGATCGATGAGATCATCGCGGATATTTACACGCAGGCGCCCGATGTGCTTGCGATTTCCTGCTATATCTGGAATCGCGGGACCGTTGAAAATCTCCTGGATGAGCTTCCGCTCATAATGCCGGAATGCAAAATAATTCTCGGAGGCCCGGAAGCGTCTAATGACGCAGAGGATATCCTGAAAAAGCACAGCTGCGTCAGAGCTGTAATGCTCGGCGAAGGAGAAAGAACATTCAGCACCCTGTGCGAATATTATGTAAACCAAGAAGAAAAAATGAACATGCAAACTGCAGCGGGACGTGGAGAAAACAGCGATGTGCGTCGCTGCCCGGAAATCGCTGAGGCTGAGAATAATGCCGTGTACCGCAGCTCGGAAACCGCCAAGACAGAAAATAATGACAGCGGTCTTTCATCCATCCCCGGTCTCATGCTCCGCAGCGGAAAAACTCTGCCGGCGCCCATTATTCCCATGGATGAGCTCCCCTTCTTTTACGGCGAATGGGCGGACGACCCGCAGCTTGGACCGTTTAAGAACAAAATAATATATTATGAAAGCAGCCGCGGCTGTCCGTTCAGATGCAGTTATTGCCTTTCTTCCATAGACAAATCTGTAAGATTCCGAAGTCTTGAAAATGTGCTGGCCGAACTCGGTTTTTTCCTTGAAAGAAAAGTTCCGCAGGTCAAATTTATAGATCGTACATTCAATTGCAATGCGAAGCGGGCCGAACAGATATGGACATATCTTCTTGAGCATGATAACGGCATAACAAATTTTCATTTTGAGGTATCTGCGGACCTGATAACGGAATCGCAGCTTTCCGTCATGAAAAAAATGCGTCCCGGACTTATCCAGCTTGAGATCGGCGTTCAGTCAACGAACCCGGATACACTTGCCGCAATAAACAGAAGTTCCGACCTCAGTTTATTAAGAAAAAACACCGCGGCTGTAAAATCGTTCGGAAACATCCATCAGCACCTGGACCTGATCGCAGGACTTCCCTTTGAGAATACGGATAGCTTTAAAAAAAGCTTTAATGACGTTTTTTTCATGCAGCCTGACCAGCTTCAGCTCGGATTTCTGAAAGTCCTTAAAGGAACAGAGATGGGAAATACCGTCGCGGAATACGGCATAAAATGCCATACGAGAGCGCCGTACGAAGTGACTGCCACAAACTGGATAAATTATTCGGATGTTTTAAAATTAAAACAAATAGAAGATGTGGTTGAAATATATTACAACAGAGGCCAGTTTACAAAGACAGTTCCGGCTCTTGTAAAAAAATTCAAAAGTCCTTTCGACTTCTTTGAGACATTGGCGGAGTTCTTCGATGAAAAAGGATATTTCCTTAATCGTCCGGCCCGCGTATTCAGGTATAACGTTCTCCTGGAATTCATTCGTTCCGCGATACCCAAAAGAGAAGACTTTTTCAGGGAGCTGCTTGTCTGTGACCTGTATCTGAGAGAAAATATGAAGAGCCGTCCTGATTTTGCGAACGATATTTCGGAATACAAAAAAGAGATCAGACTGCTGCAGGAAAAAGAGAAAATAAAAAATAAAAATTGCCACATTGAGCTTTTTTATTATGAGATTTCGAATGAAACGAGCATCAGCAAAGACCAAAAGCCTCATTTTATCCTTTTTGATTATGAACAAAGAGACCCGTTAAATCACAATGCCGTGGTGAGAGAAGTCAGCATTGAGGCAGAGCAAACCTATTAGTACGCAAAATGACGAAAGAAAACACAGGAAGCAAAGGAGGAGCAGCCATGTTTGAGGAATACTATCAGCCGATACCGGACCTTAATGCCTATCTCGAGCGCATCGGCATAAAAAAAGAAGAGCCGACGCTTGACTATTTAAACAAAGTAATACTTAACCATCAGCTTTCGATTCCGTTTGAAAGCATTGATTCCGCGATTTTAAAGGTCCCGGTGCATATCGACCCGCAATCACTTTACGAAAAGATAATTGTAAACAAGCGCGGCGGCTATTGCTTTGAAATGAACAGTATTTTTTATGAGCTGCTTGATGGCCTTGGCTTCAATGTTTACTCCTGCATGGGAAAAGTTATGGGCTCGAAGGATGTTGACGCGCATGTTATCGGAATGCACAAGGGAAATATCGTAACGATCGACGGAAAATACTATTACTGTGACGTCGGATTCGGAGACGGAATGCCGCCGGGAGCGGTCCTTATCGGCGATGATGAAAGGACTGTGGTCTGCGGCGAGGTGTTCTTTATAAAGAAGATCAAAGAAAACTGGTATGTACTGCAGAAAGAGGATGAAAACGGCAGCAGGCAGAATATCATAAAATTCAGCACATTTGCCCAGGATAAAGTTGATTTTATCGCGCCGAACTTTTACGGACATATGAGTCCGGACTGCCTGTTTACGTATACGCTCCTTGTTGATAAACGCCTCGAAAACGGCCATGTCAACATTCGTAATCACACATTTACGTACAAAAACGGCAGCGAAGAATTTTCTGAGACCGTAACGGACAGGAAAAGGCTTCAGGAGCTTCTCGCGGAGTATTTCGGAATAAACGTTGAACTCGGAGAGGGAGAATATCGTTCCGGCGCTGAATAAAAAGTGGAATTCCTTTCGACGATTTCAAATGATTGCAAGAAACATACGTTCTGTGGTATAATCTTCTATCTTTTGAATATACGGCGGAACGGATTTATATGAAAAATAAAGTAAAAGCAGCAAAAAAGACAGGTATCGCAATTATACTGGGGGCTTGTTTGCTGCTTCTTTCTTTTTGTACGGCATGTGGTTCCGCTTCGCAAAGCGCATCTGCAGACAGCTCTGATGAAGAAATACTCTCGGCAACCGTAGAGTTCTATGCAATGGATACCATCCACCAGATCGTTTGCTACGGCCCCGAAGCCCAGGAAGCAGCGGATGCTGCCCAGGCCGAAATCACAAGGATCGATGAACTTTTTTCGGTCGGAAATGCCGAGAGTGAAGTTGCGCAGATAAATGCAAACGGCGGCGGCAGCCTGTCGGATGACGGACTTTCCGTACTTTCGAGTGCATTCGATATTTACAACACGACCGACGGAGCGTTTGACATCACGATCTATCCTCTCATGGAGCTTTGGGGATTTACGACGGAGAGCTATTATGTTCCCGAACAGGAGGAGCTTGACGCATATACAGCCAATGTCGGCATGGATAAGCTGACTGTCGATTCCGAAAACAAAACTGTCACGCTCAGCGAAGGCCAGGGAATAGATTACGGCGGCATCGCGAAAGGATACACAGCAGACAGACTCTCTGAGATCTTCAGCGAATACGACATTGTTTCGGCAAAGGCTTCCCTCGGCGGAAATGTTCTTTGCTGGGGCACAAAGCCGGACGGTTCACTCTGGAAGGTCGGAATAGAAAATCCCGAGCTTCCCGAAGAAGATATTTTTGATACTGAAAATATAGATGCCGACGCGGGAACTATTGCTTTGATCGTTTCGGTTGCAGATGAAAACGTTGTTACATCCGGAGGATACGAAAGATACTTCACGGATGAAGCAACAGGGGAAGTTTACTATCACATACTTGATCCGAAAACAGGGGCTCCCGTAAAAACGGACGTTGTTTCATCCACGATCGTTACACAGAACGGCGTTTACGCGGACGCTCTCTCAACAGCGACATTTGTCATGGGAAAAGATAAGTCCGTAGAATACTGGCGTACATACAAAGATGTTTATGATTTTGAAATGATCCTTTTATGCTCCGACGGCTATGCATATGTTACGGAAGGGCTGCAGGACATTATAAAGGATAAAGCGTGGTCATCCGTAATTGTCAAAGCGGATGAGTGATCAAAAATTACGGGGACGATAAATGGCCGACACAAAAGCAGTCTTAAAAGAAACGGAAAACGGGCTCGTTCTGACGGATGGAAAGCTGGAGCTTTCGGCGGATCTTTCGGGAATGCAAAGAAGAGTAAAATCGGAAAATCTGAGGAGAGAGCTCATCGTCAAAGCCGTCAAAATAAAAAGCTTGGATAAAATGCCGGTCGTTCTCGACGCTACAGCCGGATTCGCGCAGGATTCACTTCTGCTTGCCGCAGCCGGATGCGAAGTAATGCTTTATGAATATGATCCGGTCATTGCAGCGCTGCTTCGCGACGCGCTCGAGAGAGCGAAAAGCATTCCGGAGCTTTCGGAGGCAGTCGGGCGGATGCACCTGTTTGAGCAGGACAGCATCGCGGCCATGAAAAACCTCAGCGAAGCGCCTGACGTAATATTTCTCGACCCGATGTTCCCGGAACGTCAGAAAAGCGCGCTTGTAAAAAAGAAATTTCACCTGCTGCAGCAGCTTGAACGCCCCTGTGCGAATGAAGAAGCGCTCCTCGCAGCAGCTATAAAGGCAGGACCGCGCAGGATCGTTATAAAAAGACCTGTAAAGGGACCTTATCTTGCCGGAAAAAAACCGGATTATTCCCTTTCGGGCAAAGCAATAAGATATGACTGTCTCAATTTTGTGAGACATTAAAGTAATAAATTTAAGGTGGCAGCAATGGAAAATTTTGTAACTTATGAAAAAGATTATGAATCAGCTGTAGGCGGAACACTTCATTACACGGAAGTTTGCGGCAAGGGGAAAGAGCCGCTCGTCCTGCTTCACGGGTCCGGAATGTGCCGTGAAGATTATGCCATGGTGTATCCCTATCTTGCAGATGAATTTCATATATATTCCGTAGACTGGTTCGGTCACGGCAAAAGCTCAAAAAAATATGAGCTCTACACAGGTGTGAACAACGGCGAAGCCGTAACGGGTTTTGTGGGTGACGTGGTCGCCGAACCGTGCATTATCGCAGGTCATTCTGTATCGGGATTTATAGCAGTTTATGCTGCAGGACACGCTCCCGAGCTTGTAAAAGGACTCTTGCTTGAGGATCCGCCTTTTTACGCGGCACAGATCGGCGAAGTCGAAAACTGCATAGCATACAAGGATTCACTTGAGATCATACATAACTTCATAAACCAGGATAAAGAAACAGACTTTATTATCTACTATCTGCAGAACAGCTTTGTTTTTAATTCGCAGGGTCATGAATTTGCTTTGGAAACGGCCGAAAACGCAAGAGCGCAGAGAAAAGAGCACCCGAACGAGCTGCCGGACGTTGCTTTCCTTTCAAAAAATATCCTTTACGGACTTACATTTATCGACCAGGTGGATTTCCAGGCCATAGAGTCATTCTACTGTGGCAGATGGTACGCCGGAATAAAGGAAGACGAGCTTTTAAAGAAAGTAAAATGTCCCGTAACATTTATGAAAACATCCACAAGATATCATAAATCGGGGGTCCTTCTCGCCACTTCGAGCGATGAAGGCGCGGCAAAGGTCGTAAGCCTACTGGATGATTGTAAGAAAGTTGAAATACGCTGCGGTCATGATATGCATTTCGCAAGGACCGCGGAATACGTAGCTGAGATCAAGGAATTGAGAGGCAGGTGCAGCTGATATATGAAATGTCCAAATTGCGGCGGCGAATTAAGGTTCGATCCCGCGCTCGGAAAGCAGGTGTGTGATTTTTGCGGTTCCCAGTGGGATATCGGAACGTCAGACCCGGAAGAAAATAAAAAGCAGCGCAAGGAAACAAATGCCGAAGAACATGCGCAGCAGGAATACGATTCCTCAAATGACAACACGTACGAAACCATATCTTATACGTGCCCAAATTGCGGCGCTCAGCTTTTAACGACTGAAGAAACAGCCGTTACATTCTGTAGCTATTGCGGAAGCTCGAACGTGCTTAAAGGCCGCATCATAAGGGATAGAAAGCCGGACTGTGTGATCCCCTTCTCTGTATCAAAAGAGGAATGCGAAGCCGCTTACAGGAAATATCTGAAAAAAGCGATATTCGCGCCCGGAAAAATGTCATCGCAGGAGCAGGTCGAAAAATTCCGCGGCATTTATATGCCGTATTGGATATATGAAATGAAGACGGCCGGCCCGCTGACAACGACAGGCAGCACGATGCACCGCCAGGGCGACTATCTCATAACGGATCATTACGCCATTTCCGCAAACATAAACGCAACTTATAACAATATCGCGTTTGATGCATCGGCTGCATTTGCCGACAACATAAGCGAATCAATCTCCCCGTATGATATCAATGCAGGCAAGGAATTTAATACAGCCTATTTAACGGGATTTTATGCTGATACCGCGGACGTTGATTCCGGCATATATAAAACAGACGCGAAGAAGCTCGCAAAAAGATATGCTGCGGATGAAGTGCTTTCTTCCCCGGAACTGAGTACATATTCACCCGACGCGGCAGAAGCGAGAGATTCCGTTCCGGTAATGATAGGCGAGCAGAAGCTCGGATATTTTCCGGTATGGTTCATGGCCTGCAGGAGCAGCGATGGCAGCAGAGTCAGCTACGCTGCCGTAAACGGTCAGACCGGAAAAGTCGCAGCCGATATTCCGATAGATTTTAAAAAATATCTTTTAGGCTCAGTGATCCTCGCTGTCCCGATATTTATAATTTTAAGCCTTTTCCTTACTTTGACCGGACGCCATGCGCTCATAGCTGCAATGGTCATCTGCCTTGTCTCGCTCATTATTTCATGGCTTGAGACAAACAGCGTATATACAAGCGAAAACAGGCTGAACGATCTCGGCTTTTTATCAAAGCACGGAACAGAAGCTTCGGGGCAGAGCACCGGCGGAAATTCAGGCACACAATTAAAAATAAAGATGCCGAAGATGAGTCCGGCGGCATTAGCCGTTATTGTCATAGCGATCCTCTTCGCGGCCGAAGAAATTTTCGGCGCTGTGCTCGGCGAACAGGCCGGCGGAATGATAATCGCCGTTGTTGTTATCGCGGTCGTCGGATTTATCTGCTTTAAGGCATTCGGCTTAACAAAGAGCAATACGCGAAAGAGATCCGATTCCAAAGCTCCGATGAGTATGCATAAGAAGGCGATCATACGCGCCGCAGTGTGTGTTGTTGCCGGCCTCATCATACTCCTCATTAATCCGTTTGAGGATATGGTCTATTACATCGCGGTCATTGCGATAATGCTGGTCATCATGTGGTCGATCCTTGATATCGTAAAGATGCACAACAGGCTTACGATGAGGAAGCCGTTTCAGCTTGAAAGCAGAGGAGGTGACGAGGAATGAGAAAAATAAAGTCACTCAGTATTGCTTTTATATGTATCATGGCCTGCTTCCTTGCAATGAGCACAGCAGCATATGCGCAAGGGTATATCGCATATGAAAACACCGAAACAGGCTATTACGCAACGATCCAGGATGACGAGGATCTTTTAAGCGATTCGGAAGAACAGCAGCTTGCGGAGACCATGAAAGAGGCAACCGAATACTGCAACGCAGCTTTTGTGACCATAGGCAGCAATAATTATTCAAGCACAAGAGCATTTGCCGAAGCGTATTATGAATCTGTCTTCGGCTCTTCAAACGGAACGCTGTTTATTATCGATATGGACTATCGTCAGCTGTATGTTTACACGCACGGCGATGCCTCCGGCAGGATAACATCTTCAAAAGCGGATACCATCACTGATAATATTTACAGAATGGCATCAAACGGACAGTACTTTGAATGCGCAAACGAGGCATTTTCAGAGATCGGTTCCATACTTCGGGGCGAGCGTATATCTCAGCCGATGAAGTATATAAATAATATTCTTCTTGCACTTATCATTGCTATGATAGTAAACTTTATTATAGTAAAGAACGCGTCAAGGATGCATGCCGCTTCGGACAAAGCGATGCTTGAAAGCGCGGAAATAGATTTCCACGCCTCATCCCCGAACATAAGATACACGCACACGACGCGCGAATATTCGCCAAGATCCTCCGGAAGCGGAGGCAGCGGCGGCGGTGGCGGCGGAGGCAGCAGCGGAGGCGGCCACGGATTCTGACACATGCGATCCAAAGTAATATAATCTGCAGCAGAACAGGAGAAAAGCTATGGAAAATATAAACGAAGAAGAGATCATGAACGAAGAGACAGTTTCCGATATCGAAGAAAACGAGATCAAAGAAGAAGCTGAAAAAGCATGCGAAGAAACAGAAGAGAAGGCAGAGGAGACGGCGGAAAAAGAGGCAGAGCCCGAAAATGAGACAGCATCCGCCGGAGAAACAAATATATTCGAAAATGCCGGAAAGCTTTTAGGCGATATCATGGAGCCGATAAAAGGCGTCGTTACCGAAGTTATCGCTCCCAGTGCAAAGGACCTTAAGGAATCACTCGGACCGGCTGTAAAAGACCTGAAAGAATCCATCGGCCCGAAGGCAAAGGAAGTAAAGGAAACCGTTACGCCTGTTGTAAAAGAGTGGAGCAGCAAGGTCATTCCGATGGCAAAGGAAGCAGGAGAGAAGATATCTCCGTACGCTAAACAGCTTGGCGAAGAAGCAAAAAAACAGCTTTCCGGAGCAAAGGACGTAATTAAGGAGAAGGGTCCTGACGGAGTGGAATTCGTAAAAGGCGAAGCGAAAAAAGTCATGGACGTTATAAAGGGACTTAAATAAATGTTCAGAGAATTAGTCGAAAAAAACAGAAGCTACCGCGGCTATGACGAAAGTGTCCGCGTTTCAAAGGACGACCTTCTTGAATTCGTTGACCTTACAAGGTACGTGGCATCAAGCGTAAACATGCAGCCGCTCAAATATTATATCTGCTATGAAAAAGAGAAAGTCGACGCCCTTCAGAAACTCACAAAATGGGCCAGAGCCCTTCCGGAGCTGGATCTTCCCTACCCGGGAATGCGTCCTACGGCTTTTATCGTGATATGCCAGGACACATCCATTAATTCAAATTTAAACCGTTTCCTTCGCGACATAGGCGCTGTTGCGCAGACAATGCTGCTTGCCGCTGTCGAGCGTGGATTCGGCGGATGCATGATCGGAAATTTTGACAAAGGCGATGTGAAATCGCTGCTCGGCCTGGATGAAAACCTTGAGCCGAACCTGATCGTTGCATTCGGAAAGCCTGACGAAGAAATCGTTATCACAGATATAAAAGAAGACGGCGACACGAATTACTATCGTGACGCTACCGGACGCGTCCATTACGTTCCAAAGAGAAGTCTGGAAGAGATAGTTT
>R11__coassemble_2211_pt1 | contig 9886 bp, 5 predicted proteins | sample R11__metabat2_low_PE_003 | metagenome-assembled genome bin R11 | reverse complement strand
TCTATAAGCTGCGCAAAATATGATCTTGTCAGCAGGTAAACATATTTTTTATCCGGTATGGCCGGAACCACGATCCTGACGTCGACTCCTCTTTTCGAGCAGTTGCAAAGTGCTGACATGAGCTGCTGGTCAAGAGACAGATACGGCGAGAAAATGTAAAGATAATCTCTTGCGTTTCCGATCATGTTCAGATATACATTTTCGCCTGTATATTCGTCGTCAAGAGGCGAGTCGCCGTACGGCTGTACAAAGCCGTTTGTTTTATAGGAGCTGCACTCCTCGTATTCAAGAAGGTACGGCTCTATGTCCACCTTTGTTTTTGATACAACAGCCCACATTTGAAGAAACATAACCGAAAGGCTGCGTACGGCAGCGCCCTTAATGCAAAGTCCTGAGTCCTTCCATTTTCCGAAGCGCTCTACTTTGTTTATGTATTCATCCGAAAAATTCAGGCCGCCGGCAAAGGCTGTCTTGCCATCGATAACGGTAATTTTTCTGTGGTCGCGATTGTTCTGAATAATATTCAGAAATGGTCTGAACGGCTGGTAGCAATAGCATTTTATACCAAGCTCACGCATTCTGAGGTAATATTTATTCGGAAGGCAGGCCATCGTACCGATGCCGTCATAAATAAGACGAACATCGACTCCCGCCGCCGCTTTTTCCTTTAATATGTCTACGACTTTGCCCCACATGTAGCCTTCCTGGATGATGAAGTATTCCATGAAAATGTAGTGCTCGGCCTTTTTTATTTCTTCTATAAAGCATTCAAACCACTCTTCGCCGCTGCCGAAATAACGTGTTTCCGTGTTCTGGTAGCTTGGCCAGAATGCTCCTTCGCTTATATAACGCGATTCGCCGTATGCTCTTTTGCTCTGCGTGCAGAGTCTTTCGGCGACAAGAGGATTCTGCGTTACGAGCTTCCGGCTCTGCTCCTCTACTACTCTCATGCTCCGGTTCAGCTTTTTCGCTTCGCTGCTCTTTCCCATGAGGAAGTAGAAAATAAATCCTACGATAGGAACGATAAGGATCATAAGGATCCAGATCAGCTTATAGCCGTTATCCATTCTTCTGTTTATTATCCAGAGGACGGTAAGTATCTCGGCGGCAAACATTATCCAGTCAAGGAAGGGGAATCTGTTTTTCAGGAAAACTATCAGGAAAAAGAACCAGAAAAACTGGATCGCAAGGCCGATAATGACCAGTGTGATCCTGCTGAATAATCCTTTTAAAATTTTCTCTATGGCGATTCTCATAATCTGTGGTTATGCTCCGGTTTCTGACTTCATTTTCCTGTGCGATCTGTTCTTTTCTGTCTGTATTCTGCATGATCGGGCAGAGGGCGGGGCCCTTCCCCATTACATGCTCATTTTATGATATATGTGCTGTCGCACGACACATTTTTATGATATACGCCTGACTTCGCTTCACTCTCGTCAGGCTACAAAAATTCGCATTCCGCGGGGCCCCTTCCCCACTCCATGCTCATTTTTGTCAGATTCTCTAATGTCGGTGCATGGTTTTTTTATGATAATACGCACCGCTCCGCCGTCCCGGCTGTCGCGCTGCTACAAAAATTCGCATTCCCCGGGGCCCCTACCCCGTTTCATGCTCATTTTTGTTAGATTCTCTAATGTCCAAGTGCTCTTACATGCAAGCACGACGATCCCTTGTCCATTGAGAATCATTATCATAAAAACAATTACAGCCATACGCTTGTAAGGCGCATGGCTGCTTAACGGCTTTAATTAGTTATATTTACGCTTTCTTGCCGCTTCGGATTTCTTTTTGCGGCGAACTGACGGCTTCTCATAATGTTCGCGCTTGCGGATCTCCTGCTGAATGCCTGCCTTTGCGCAATCTCTCTTGAATCTGCGTAAAGCGCTGTCCAGCGTTTCGTTTTCTCTTACATTGATTACTGACACGTTTAATTCCCCCCTCTCCAGTTGTAGATTGTGTCATAAATACAACTGTTCGGGTATTTTATGCACGGAAAATATTATAGCAGAGATTTTTCATACGTCAAGCATAATATTTTATTCAGCTTTGCCGTTTTCGTCAGCTTCCATTTTCAGATACGCTTCTGCAATTCTTCGATAATCAAAATCGCGCTTTATCTTTTCGACAGTAAAGTCATCTCCGCTTACTATACATTCATAAATGTACAGGCCGCTTTCGTCAACTGTATCATCTTTTATTACAGCCCCTACAACGTAATTCTTTTTTTCAAATTCAAACTCGTCAACAACAGCCATCTCAACTTCCGTACCATCCGAAGCCGTTATTGTAAATGTTATATATTCTTCGTAGTCTTTTTCCATATTCATGCCTTTCCTTGTGTGCCTGATTTTTGCTATAGTATCATACCGTCCGATTTCGGGCAATCAACAAAATCAAACAGTACGGCCTGCGGCCGATTTCCGCCTTCTTCCGTCTTTGCGGCCGCTTCAGCGCTTGCCGCGCGCGCCTGAAACTTCTTTTTATCCCTCTCTGTCGAAAGATAATCTTTCCTTATTTCCCGTGTTTATGTTATGATTATTTGACGCGTTTCGTGCAGCATAATATGCGCACCGTTCGTCCCCGCCGGGCAGGAACGCCCGACGTATTCTTGAATATAAATTATTTATTTTTTAACGAAGGAATTCTTCCGTATGAATATTCTTGTTATCGGAACTATATACATAGATATTAAAGGCCACCCTTTTGACAAATACATTGCCGACGGCCGTAATCCCGGATACATCGAATATGTTCACGGCGGCGTCGGACGAAACATCGCCGAGGACGCTGCTAATATCGGCGCAGCCTGCACATTTCTTTCGGCCGCCGATACCGGTGGAACAGGAGATGACGTGATCATGCACCTTAATGATACCGGCATAAATACAAAATATATCACCCGCGGAGAGAACTGCTGCGGAACGTGGCTCGCAGTATTTAACGAAAAAGGTGATGTCATTTCTTCAATATCCGGACGTCCGGATCTCAGCTCACTGCCTGAGATCCTTGATGCCGAACACGAACAGATATTCAAAAATATTGATGCTGTGATCACGGAGCTGGATATCCCGGAAGCTGCCTTGTCCCGTGTATTCAGATACGCAAAAGAATACGGCATAAAAGTCTACTGCCCGGTCGCGACTATGGCGAGCGCACTCGGTCTCACAGACTACCTTAAACAGGCTGAGCTTTTCATCTGCAACCGCCAGGAAGTCGGAATGCTCTTCGATTTTGATTCGGAATCAATTTCCATAGAAGAGCTGAAAGACACTCTTATAAGAAAAATGCCTGCCTCAGGACTCAAAAATCTCGTTGTAACCGCTTCGGAAAACGGCGCGATCTACCTGGGCAGCAGCGGGGAGTGCGGCATATGTCCCGCTATCCCGACGAATGTTATCGATACGACAGGCGCTGGAGATTCTTTCTGTGCCGGCCTTGTTATCGCGCTGACCCGCGGAAGCACGCTGAAAGAAGCCTGTGAATTTGCTTCAAAAATATCTTCATCCGTTATTTCCGGGATCGAAAATGTCTATACAGGTATCCGCCTAATCTGACATTTCCGCTTTTCAAAATAAAATGTCACTGTAAACGAAAGGGACAACATGAAAACGAAAATCATAAACGCAAAGCTGCTCATATATAAAGACGGGCAGTTCGTCATCGAAGAAAAAGATCTGTACGTAAAAGACACGGAAATCATTTCCGTCGGCCCCGCTCCGGCAGACGCGGAAGCTTATGAAATTTTCGACGCTAAGGATAAGCTCGTAATGCCCGGCCTCATAAACATGCATACCCACGCATATATGACCATCCTGCGCAACTATGCAGACGATGTAGACTTCGGCGAGTGGCTTTTCGGCCGCATCGATCCTGTCGAGAACCAGCTCACATATGAAGATGCCTACACGGCAAATCTTCTTGCGTTTGCCGAAATGTTCATGACGGGCACGACAACATATGTTGACATGCACATGTTCAAAGGCCAGTCCCCGAAAGCCGCAAAGGCCGCCGGGATCAGAGCATATATCGGCCGCGGTCTCGTAGGCGATGACCTTTATACAGACGGCTACAGCCGATTTGCCGAGGCCCTCGAGGAAAAAGAAGAATATGAAAGCGACCTGATTCGCTTCACACTCGCCCCGCACGCAATTTATACCTGCTCTCCGAAGTTTTACGCTCAGGTTGCTGAAGAATGCGCAAAGCGCGGTCTCATAAAGCAGACCCACCTTTCCGAAAGCAAAACGGAGCTTGAAAATGCCCTTGCAAAATACGGAAAATCACCTGTCGCTGTTCTTCAGGAGACCGGCTTCCTTGATAACGCGATCCTTGCCCACTGCGTTCAGATGCAGGCCAATGACCTTGAAATTATAAAAAATGCCAATGCGACGATCGTCACCAACCCTGCCAGCAATGCAAAGCTCGGCAACGGTTTTGCTCCGGTCGCCGATATAAAAGCAGCCGGGATCAACCTCTGCCTCGGAACAGACGGCACTGCCAGCAATAATTCATTGAATATGTTCCGTGAAATGGGACTTCTCTCCCTTATTCACAAAGGTATTGCCTGCGACTCTACTGCCATGCCGGCGCAGGAGGTTCTTAAATCCGTTACCGTTAATGCCGCAAAGGCTCTCGGAATGGAAGGAAAGCTCGGCATAATAAAGGAAGGCGCTCAGGCCGACCTTATTTTCCTTGATCTTAAAACGCCTTCAATGTACCCGAACAACAACATCATCTCCTCTCTTTGCTACTCTGCAAACGGTTCCGAGGTACGCGATGTAATGGTTGCCGGCAAATTTGTTATGAAAAACAACGCTCTGCTGACTATAGATATGGAAAAAGTCTATGAGGACAGCAAAGTCTGGGAGCGTTTTCAGTAAAGCATACGTCGATCAGCAATTTTAAAGGAGAAAATCTATGAGCATAGTAAAAGATCCGTCTCTCGCGCCATCCGGACTTAAAAAGATCGAATGGGTCCGTTCATTCATGCCCGCGCTCGGAGAGATCGAGAAACGTTTTGAAGCGGAGCAGCCCTTCAAAGGAATGAAGATCGCTGTATCCGTCCATCTTGAAGCCAAGACTGCCAACCTCGGCCTTGTACTGAAAAAAGGCGGCGCGGAAGTTTATCTTACGGGCTGCAATCCACTTTCTACCCAGGACGATGTTGCCGCAGCCGTTGCGTCTCTCGGAGTAGAGACATTCGGAAAATACGGCGTAACCCCGCAGGAATACGAAGACCTTCTTGCCGAAACGCTCTCCTGCCATCCGGACCTCATCGTTGATGACGGCGGAGATCTTATAAACCTCCTCGGCGGAAGATGCAGTAATTATGCCGACAGGCTTATCGGCGGCTGCGAGGAAACAACAACCGGCATCCATCGTCTTTATGCGCGTGAAAGAGATCATGCTCTTCCATGCCCTATGATGGCTGTAAATGACGCAAAGGCAAAGCACTATTATGACAACAAATACGGCACGGGCCAGTCTGTCTGGACCGCGATCATGGATACAACAAACCTCATCGTAGCCGGAAAAACCGTTGTTGTTGCCGGCTACGGCTGGTGCGGTAAGGGAACAGCCATGCGTGCAAAAGGAATGGGCGCAAATGTTATCGTAACAGAGATCGATCCGTTCAAAGCTCTCGATGCTACGATGGATGGCTTCCGCATCATGCCAATGGACGAAGCCGCAAAATACGGCGACATTTTTGTAACAGTTACAGGCTGCAAGGACGTCATCGTAGACAGGCATTTTGCCATTATGAAAAACAATGCCATTCTCTGCAATGCAGGTCATTTCGATTGCGAAGTAGATATCGCCTGGCTTCGTGCGAACTGCGTTTCTTCGGAAACAAGAAGAAACAACATCGTAGGCTATACGCTTGCCGACGGCCGTACGCTCAATGTATTAGGCGAAGGCCGCCTTGTAAATCTCGCATGCGGTATGGGGCACCCGGCAGAGATCATGGACATGTCCTTTGCCGTACAGGCTTTAAGTCTTAAATGGATGGCCGAGCATAAGGGAACACTTGAGAAGAAAGTATACAAGGTTCCGGACTCAATTGACGATGAGATCGGCCGCTGCAAGCTCGCTGCAATGAACCTTAGCATCGATACGCTTACACCTGAGCAGGAAGCATATTTAAAGGGCTGGTGATCCGGAAAGGTCACGATAAAAAAGAGGCTTAGCTCCATTGGGTCCACAATATGGCAATGGAGCTAAGCCTCTTTTATTCCGTTTTTTCATACAAACATGAAATCTTTTATAACAGCCTGTATCGTACGGCTTCCGCGGAATTCATTTATCGAAGGATAGTAAGCTATCATAAGCTTACCGCCGTTCTCAAAGCCTTCCATAAAGCCCGCGGGATCTCCGAAATATATCCCCTCCATGAAACGTCCGTCGCTGCTTTTCAGTGTCATTTTTACAGCATTTCTGTTTTTGCCTATGATTGACGGCCTTATGACCGTAAGGTCTTTTTCGGCAAATACCGGTGCTTCGTTTCCTTTTCCAAAGGGCTGAAGCCTGTCGAACTCTCTTATCAGTTCTTCATTTACGTAGTACAAAGGCAGCTGCATATCGAGGCTTACTTTTTGTTCAAGCTGTTCATCCGTCAGTGTGCATACTTCGTTTATCCTCTTTCTGAACGGCTCGACAGAATCGTCCGCAAGGCTTAAGCCCGCAGCAAGAGGATGTCCGCCGAATTTTGTCATAAGTTCTTTTACCTTCGTCAGCTCATCATACATTGAGTATTCGTCGATTGAACGACCTGAGCCTTTTATGCCCTGCTCTGACTTTGTAAATACAAATACAGGCTTGCCGTATCGTTCGCGTAATCTCCCGGCAATAATACCGGCAATACTTTCATGACAATCCGGAAGGAAAACTGCCAGAACTTTGTCATTCCCAATATCTGTACTTTCGATCAGGGCAACAGCCTCATTTACACCCGCTTCCGTCATATCCTTGCGTCTGGAATTAAGCTCTGTCAATTCTTCGGCAAGTGATTCCGCTTTGCTTTCATCCTCACAGAGCAGGAATTCAAGGGCACGCTCCGCGTTTTTCAGTCTTCCGCATGCGTTTATGCATGGGCCGAGAACAAATCCGATGTGAAAAGAAGAAATATCCTCTATGTTTATGCCGGCTTTAAGAGCCAGTTTTCTTAATGCCGCACTTTTTGTGTGACGCATAGCCTTAAGTCCTTCTTTTACGATTATTCTGTTCTCGTCTATGAGATCCATAACATCGCCTATTGTGGCAAATGCCGCGTATTCGATCATGTCAAGGGCTTCGTGGCGATCGATCCCTGCTTTTTCGTAAAGTACGGATATAAGCTTCCACGCTACGACCGCACCACAGATATCCTTAAATGGGTATCCGCAATTCTCCTGATGAGGATTTACAACTGCGTCCGCGGGAGGAAGTAACCAGTGTCTTTCACCATTTATGTTTTCGTAGGGAATTTCGTGATGGTCTGTCACGATAACGCGCATCCCGGCTGCTTTTGCCATTTCAACCTGAGAAAAAGCTGATATTCCGTTATCACATGTTACAAGGACTTCACATCCGTCATCTATAGCCTCTTTTACGAGCCTTTCATTAAGTCCGTATCCGTCACGGATCCTGTCCGGGATCCGTACACTTACATCCGCGCCGATACGTTTAAAGCCTCTGAACAAAATATATGACGAAACAACGCCGTCTATATCATAGTCTCCGACCACCCTTATTTTCTTTGCGGCAGCTATGCTGTCAATGATCATTTCCGCTGCTATGTCCGCATCTTTAAGGAGATGCGGAGAATAAAGGTCGTCCAATGTACCATTCAGATATTTATTAACAGCTTCGTCGCCGATTACATCCCTGTTTCTTATAAGGCGTGCGGTAACCTGATCTATTTTGAATTTCTGCGCGATCGCTTTAAAATCCGCTCTTTTTGCTTTAAGCATCCATTTTGACATTGCATTTACCCGTCCGGTCGTCAGTTAAAAAAAGGCGCCGATAATATCGGCGCCTCTGTTCTTAATTATTTTTTCTTTTTAGGAGTGTAAGCTCCGGCTTTCTTACCGCGTCTCATCAGGTACCAGAGGGAACCGGTGATTCCGATTGAAGAATAAGCACCGGCAATAAGACCGATGATAATCGGAAGTGAAAACGCTTTGACTGATGCGACACCCATGATGTAAAGAACAAGGACCATGATGAATGTTGTAAGAGTCGAGTAAATGCTTCGTGTAAGTGTCTGTGAAATAGAAGTATTTACGATTTCTTTAAGGTCTGACTTATTCATTACTTTCAGGTTCTCACGTATACGGTCGAACGTGACGATGGTCGAGTTGACCGAGTAACCGAGTATCGTAAGCATGACGGCAATGAATGTGCTGTTTACAGTAAGCTTGAACCAGCTGTAGAACGCAAGTACGATAAGAAGGTCATGTACAAGGGCGATAACGGCACTGGATGCAAATCTGATATCGCGGAATCTGAACCAGATGTAGAGAAGCATACAGATTACGGCTATGATGACCGCACGTATAGCAGCGCTTCTCATCTCACCGCTGATGACTGATGAGATATTCTCAGCTGTGATCTCGGACGCGACAACGCCTTCAAAGTTTTCTTCGAGTGCGGCATTTAATTCATTACGTCCGTCAAGGCTGAGCTCGGATGTCTTGATAACGACCTGAGTCGTTCCGGAAACTTTCTGGAATTCGATATCATCGTTTCCTGTGACCTCAGCGACTACCGGTTTAACCTCTGATTCGAGTTCTTCAAGTGACATTTCAACGCCGAAATCTACAGTTGAAGATGTACCGCCGACAAAGTCAAGGCCGAAGTTCATCGGCATTCCGATGGAAGAATTATTCATTGCCATTGCGATCGGTGCTGAAACGATAAGCACGATGGCGATAGCGAAAATAACGACTTTCTTTCCGATGAAATCGAAAATCTTTATTCCCTTGATAAGGCTGTATGCCTTCGGGTTCTTAACGCCTGCGCCATAGAACGCATAGCTCAGCCATCTCGAAATAACGAGGGCAGAGAACATTGAAACAACAATACCGAGGGCAAGCGTTACAGCGAAGCCCTTGATGCTTCCTGTTCCGAGCGCGTACAGAACAGCGGCAGCGATAAGTGTTGTGATATTACTGTCGAAGATAGCGGAGAAAGCCTTCTTAAAGCCTTCTGTAAGGGATCCCATAATGCTTCGTCCGGCATATATTTCTTCGCGGACTCGGGCGTATATGATAACGTTCGCATCGACGGCCATACCGATAGTAAGGATAACACCGGCGATACCCGGAAGGGTAAGCGTGATATCAAATGCGTCGATAGCCCAAAGATCGATCAGTGTAAACAGAAGGAGCGCCCACGCTGACGCAAGGCCGGAAATTCTGTAAAGCAGGATCATGAGTACCATGACGATGATGAGACCGATGAGACCTGCAATAAGGCTTGTACGGATAGCTTCCGCTCCGAGTGAAGCGCCTACTACGTTTGAGTAGATCTCTTCAAGTTCGAGTGAAAGTGAACCGATACGGATATAAGATGCAAGGCTCTGTGCTTCTTCAAGGCTGTCCAGACCATTGATCTCGCACTTTCCGCCTGTGATTGCTTCCTGAACTACAGGTGCGCTTACAACTTCTCCATCGTAATAAATGTATATCTGCTCGCCTACATGTGCTGTTGTAGCTTCACCGAATTTCTGTGCGCCTTCATCGGTAAATGTGAGGTTTACAACATATTCACGAAGTCCTGTTGTGCTGTCTGTCTGAGAAACGCCTTCCGCACTGGCAATATCAGTACCTTCGATAACGGTGTTGCCGTCCGGGTCTGTGACAAGCGCGATCACCATCGGAACGATTATGTTTCCTGCTATTCCAAAGCT
>R11__coassemble_2196_pt1 | contig 9926 bp, 2 predicted proteins | sample R11__metabat2_low_PE_003 | metagenome-assembled genome bin R11 | reverse complement strand
GGACATCAGCGGTTCAGAATTTAAAGTAAATATTATACTTGCCGGCATTGAGCTTTTATACTGCGTTTATGTAGTTTTGGAATGTTTTCTGCTAGGATCGATAATCTGCGGAACAAGAGCCGCGCATAATAAGCCGGCTTTTAACAAGGATTATATTGTGATCCTGGGATGTATGATAAAAAAGGACGGCACTCTTTTCCCGTTGATCCGTGGTCGTGTTGACAGAGCAATCAAATTTTACAATGACCAGCTTGCAGCTACCGGTAAGAAAGCTGTATTTGTGCCTTCCGGTGGCCAGGGCAAAAACGAAGTGATCTCCGAGGCTGAAGCAATGAAAAGATATCTTATAGAACAGGGCTTCGCTGAGGAACAGATCAAGATTGAGGATAAATCTGTTAATACAAGACAGAATATGATGTTCTCCAAAGAAATAACAGGACCGGATGCGAATGTAGTCTTTTCAACAACAAATTTCCATGTATTTCGAAGTGGAATTATTTCTCGCCAGGTTGATTTCGAGCCTGAAGGAATGGGGTGCTCCACAAAGTGGTATTTCTGGCCGAACGCTTATGTAAGAGAGGTTATCGGTATGCTCACATATAAATGGAAGTCATTGCTGGCGATGTTTATATTTATCGGAGCATTTCTTACAATGATAAGATTTATTGGATAAACCGGCGCTTTCTGAAAACTTTACTGAATTTTTACTGTTGTAATTAAATTTTTTATCCGCTTTTACAGTACTTGTTATATAATCAATAAAATATAAAAAGCATACGAGTTTTTATTCATCGAAATTACAGACATTGCAGCAAAAGGAAAATGTATGATCGGAAATAATGCGATAAAAAAATATCTGATCCCTGTTTTGGTTGTATTCGCGGCACTCTTATTTTTCAAGCCGATGAGTGTGGCAGCCGATGACGGGGAGACGATCACGCTTACTGGAACTATTGACGATGTTGTCACGATCGACGCCGGTGTCAGCAAGCTTATTCTGGACGGAGTTACGCAAAGCAGCGATGGCGAGATCCGCTGCGAGGGAAATATCCGGATCGAAATAAAAGACGGAACGACCAACAAGACCGGCGTTATCTCGATCACCGGGGCGGCGCGTTTTACAGGAGGCGGAGATCTGGAATGCTCAACTATTCTGTTTTTGGGTTCGGCGTCATCGTTTGATCACAGCGGGAATATTTCCATTCCGAACGGAATGATCGCAGCGATATCGGGAGACATTTATATAAACAGCGGCACGATCACGATAAACTCTCCCGAGGAATACGGCTTCGCAATCATGGCTTACAAAGGAGATGTCCAGGTAAACGGCGGAAATGTCAAAGCCGACGGCGAGTACTGGGGCATTTACGCGTATGACACCATCGCTCTTTACGGCGGCGATGTAGAAGCTTCCGGAAATGAAGGGTACGCCTTCTCGGCCGGCTCTTCCGAAGGCGGCGGTCTTGTCATGAGTGACGAGATGAAGCAATCCACAGGTATCGAGCCTGTTGAAGTAGAATCTACCGAAGAAGGTGTAAGCGTATATACAATAAGAAAAACCGACGGAGATGTGCTGCAGGAAGCTTCCATGGAAGCACCGGCAGATCTGGGCAAAATAACAGAAGCTCAGAAGATCGTCGCAGCCGCCATGTCAGACACCGGTGAAAGCACAGAAGGCGAGACAGAAGGCACCGATGAATACGAGACAACACCCCTTGACGTCGAGGAGGCGGAAAGCGGATCGGATGATTCCGAATCCGCAGCTGACAACGAGATAGAAATGCAGACTGTAGAGACCACAGAAAGCGTATCTGCAGAGTCAGAAGATACCGAAACGGCGTCTGAAGCGTCTGACACAGCGAGTAAACAACAGGGAAAATCACATACAACACTTATCTTAGTAATTGTATTCATTGCTATAGCCGTTGCTGCCGGAGCACTTGCAGCTGTAAACGGCAGAAAGAAACACGACAAAAAAGGAAAAAAATAAGGGGAGATAAAATTAAATGAAGAGATTTTTGAAAGCCTTTATATCCGTTCTGCTTGTTGAGTGTCTTGCGTTTACAAGCATTGACGCGTCAGCTTTTACCGTGTATGCAGCCGATACAGAGCTGCAGGAGGTCACAGCGGACGAGCCTTCATCGGAAGAGAGCACAGATGCGGAAACTCCGGCTGAGGAAGCCGATGAATCGGATGCATACATAGAAGAGGTCGAAACCGATATTTCGGAGGAAGAGGCTTCGATAGAAGAGTATGCTGCGGCTGATATTATCGACGGCACGTATAATCAGTCATCGAACGACTGGACGGAATATCATTACAGAGACGACTATTTCTATAATGACTCCACGACATATAATCCTTCGCTTTCGACCATGTCATTTGTGCTTGCCCGTTCGGCATTTACATACAACGATGACGATTGGGCATACGGCTACAAAAACTGCGAGGACCTTCTTACGCAGATCGGTTTTGTGGATATCGAAGCGAATGACTGCTTTAAAGAAAGACCTGAGGCAAATACCATAGGCGTCTGCATCGGCAGAAAGGATCTTTATCTTGAAGATTCAGGTACCTATACTACCCTTATCGCCATCGGCATCAGAGGCGCGGGCTACGGCGCCGAGTGGGCCGGAAATGCCACTATCGGCGCATCAGGAGAGGCTCAGGGCTTTGGCGTTGCCAGAGATCAGGTTATAGATTTCCTTAATGCGTACCTTGACGAGCACAGTGATGATATAGAACAAAACCCGAAGATCTGGATCGCAGGCTTTTCAAGAGCGTCGGCTGTAACAAATCTTACAGGCAACTTCCTTGACTGCGCGATCGAGGATTATATTACAGGAGTCTGGGATTACGACGAGGAAGAGCTTGCCCGTATGAACACAACAAGGGCAAACATGCTGAAATACAACGTGAAATATACAGATGTTTATGCCTATGGCTTCGAAGTGCCGCGAGGCGGTGTCGAATCAATGGAGGCGCCCCAGTCCGACAACCTTTTCTGCCTTGTGGATTATAACGACGTGGTTCCGGATGTTGCACCTTCATGCTGGGGCTTCATCCAGTATGGCCAGGTCATCCCGACTAAGGGAAATGTTACAGAGGCGGAATTCCTGACCCAACTTAAAAAGCTAAACCCAAAATCACTTACAAAATACAACAATAAAACAGACAAGATCGGCGCGAAATTCATAACGTACAACACCGATTTTACGACCATAATCCAAAAGCAGCTTGGCGGAAATACATATATTATCAATAAGGGCAGTACTGATTTCAGCAGCCTGGGCGACCTTGACCAGAGTCTGATAGATTTCACGGCGGGCCTTATCGGATCACGTGAAAACTACGCCGAAAAATATCAACCCTATATCTCCCGCCTTATCCAGCTGTTTATGGATGCAGATGATAAAACCGCTCTTATAGATTCCGCGATAGACGGAGCAACCTCAAATCTGGACGGAGGAACGATAGCTCTGCTGGCGGCAAAGGCGGCGGCAGCAGAACGTCCGTTTGCTACAGCGACTGCACTCGGTACGGTCACAATGTTTATTGTTGGCTTCTGGGCAGGACCACTATTCGTTGCTGCCGGATATGCGGCGATGTATGCGACCGTTTATGCATGCAAAAGCAAAGCAAAAAGCACTCTTAAGGGCTATATAGTCAATATGCTCGGCGATGCTTACGACGCAATGGCCAGGAACCCCGACGTAAACTTTTCCGGTGCAGACGCCGATTTCCTGAAGCAAGGTAACGCCAATATGGTAGACCTTGTCTACGACCTGATATTTGTGGACAGCGATGAGACCGACTGCGCACGTATTGCAACTGCGATCGCTTATGCAAACGAGTTGATAGATCCGCATAATACGGACTTCGTAATGGCTTATCTTATGGCCCAGGACCCGAACTGCCAGTCGGATTACGACCCATATGGAGATACATATAAGCTTGAGCTTTGCGGAACAAACGCGAACGGAGATTATTGCGGCAACGGACTGGACAATGTTGTTATAGATATATACGCAGTAGATTCATCTACAGGCAGCCAGGAGCTGGTGGACACAATCGAGGACGGAACACTTAAGGAAAAGACCTCAGGTATCCGGATCACGACAAATTCCGACGGATATGCTTCAATAATAATCCGTTACAGCGTACTTGACGGAAAACAGCTTAAATTTGATATCAAGGGCAAGAGTCAGTATTTTGCCGGCTGGATAAAATATAAATTTACGAACACAAGCGCCGTAAATGCCGGAAACACAGATACCTGCGAGTATGCAGATACTCCCATCCCGGTGCTCAGCACAAGCAATATAACGCTTCTTTGCAGTCAGGACAGCGCCGGAGTTGTGTTTGACAAAAACTACTGTATTGACATCGTATGCCTGGACAAGGATCAGAAAACGCTTAAACAAAGCGGTGCCACTGTATCATTATCCGTAAGCCACGATGGCGGAAAAACTTATCAGGAAGCCACATCGGGCGGCTCCATAAAAAATTCAGCTGTAAGCATCAGTGTGACCCAGGAGCCGGAGCATTACCAGCTTTATCAGATCTGGGAGGCTCAGACCAACGACAGCTATAAGAAAGTCATAACGGACAAAAACGGAAAGGCTTCGCCGGTAAGCGGTTCCGTTTCGACGGAAAGCACTTATATCGACACCGACATAGATATAAATACCTGCCGAAAAACATATTATGTGCTTTTCGAGCCTACCGAGAAGCAGTACGGCATAAAAATGTCATCCCTGTATTACACGATGAGCGGAAGCTTCGTAAAATACGGAAGTAAGGACGCTGACGTACTGTATTCGATAAAGGCGGGTGATGAGTTTATCAGTATGGAAGATGACGGAGAAACATTTAATGTGTTTGCCGGCCAGACTGTTACCATCAGAGCGGATTATGTAGATAACAGCTCTTCTCCGAAGGTCTTTGAAAAATGGAAATTCAGTGATGCGGAGCTGGAAAGCGAGATGGCATCACAGTCCATGCTGACAAGCTATGAGATCACATTCACCATGCCTGCAGAGGATATTTCCATAACAGGATATTATATGGAAAGCTATAACAATTGCACAGCGACTCCTGAAATAACATTTTTCGGAAGCTTTTCAAAGAAGGAAACAGGGGAATCAGAGCAGCTGACGACTCCGGGATCAAACGGCTGGACGGAAATATACGTAGATGAAGAATACATCAACGAAAGTGACAGATGGAATTACGGATCATGCCTGCATACATACATGCTGAGTAAAGAAAGATACAACAGCTCGCAGTACTGCTTCTACCTGAAGGCAAATGACTCGTATGTAGATGAGAACGGCAACGTATTTATATTCGACCACTGGAGCGTCAAATCAAGAACAAGCCAGACGTTGGGCTATTATCAGGAGAACCATTCATACTGCGCCGTTGAATGTACATATGATGAGGAAACGAGTACCTACAGATACGGTGATTACTATAATCCCGACGGCTCAACAAACCAGGAGATCTGTATACAAAACTCCAGAGTGGATTCTCATCTGTTCTTTGAGCCTGTATATAAACCGGCAGAGTACACCTATGTCGTAAGCCTCAGTGACGGAAGTACCCTTAGGGGCACTGCGGCAGAGGGTGAGATCGTAACGATACAGGATAAGCTTCCGACAGCCATGGAATTTGTGTCCTGGGAAGGCGGCTATAACAGCGTAAGCTATAAGCAGGATAAATACAGTAACTGGTATTCGGAAACAGCTTCCGAAACTGAAGCTCTTGATATCCGCGAAAAGACCGGAGAAGAGAACTGCTGGCAGTTTGTAATGCCGGATGGCAATGTAACATTAAATGCAAAAACAGAGGGCAGCACATATACCCTTACTATTAACGGAGGCGGAAGGACCGCAAGCGGCAGCTATACATATAAAGCAGGCTACCGTGTCACCATTCTTAAAGCAGACAGCGTTCCGAGCGACCAGGATATCCTGTCCTGGACAGCAGATGTGGACGATGTTTCAATCGAAAGCATCAGCTACAACAATAAGACGGCATATTGGATACTGACAATGCCGGAATCCGATGTGACGATCACGCCTGTATACTCGGAAAGACCGGAATACACGCTTACTGTTAACGGCGGAACACTGCAGGACAGCAGCGGAAAAGAGATAGAGCTTGACGAAAACGCAAGCTGCAAGCTTCATTACGGTACGGCAGTAAGGCTTATTGCAGTAGAGAAGTCCGATGTGGCATTGTCGGGCTGGGACATTAGCTCAGATGCTTACGTTAAGCCTACAGCAGTCGGCGACGGAACCTATATACTTGTCATGCCTGCATGCGATGTCACCGCGACGGCGAAATACGTTGATGTAGATCCGGTCAAAACCGAAGAGATCCCCGAGACCCCGATAGAAGCTGTTACGCTTTCGCTTGATACAACTGCTATCAAGGGCGGCTCCGCTCTTCCGACCTATGCGGCATGCACGGATCAGGAGTTGCTTCTTAACAGCGATAAGGCTGCCGTCAAATGGATAAAGTCAGACTCGACTGCGACAAATCCTGCTGCATACGGCGCTTCATATACAGCAGAGATAACTCTTTGCCCGAAGGACGGCTACTGCTTCGAGACGGACATTACTGTTACGCTTAACGGTGAAGCCTGCGAAACGGAAACCACAGATAACGGCATGCTGATCGTGAAATTTTCGTATGTGACGGCACCGGCCACAATAACATGTGTTGAAAACAGCTTTACCGTACGGGATGTTTTAGCCGGAACGACCAGGGACAAGCTCAGTGAGATGCTTCCGGCGAATACCGTTATGACAATAGAAGGCACAAGCGTGCCGGCAAGCATTACATGGGACCTTTCGGAAATTGAATCGGTACCCGAGAACGAGGAAGAGATCATCGTTACCGGCGCGGCACAGCCTATCCTTGACGGTACACCGTTTGAGCAGACAGATTTTGCAGACGATGTAAGCGAAAAGGTAGAGGCTCATGTGGAGATACTCCAGTCAGATTCTGTGGTTGGACCGGGCATAATTTCCTTCTCATCGGTATCAGATCCGGGACTCAGCAAGGACAGCCCGCAGCCCGGAACATACACGGAGCCGATAAGTGTTGAGATCACAAAGCCAATGGAGAATTCGGATGTTTATTACATGCTCCTGAATTCGACAAGCACATATGATGAAGCCGTATACACAGCAGAATATCTCAAGAACTACGGAGTGCTGTACAATGAATCAGAGGCGATCAGTATACCTGGCAGAGATGGTAAGACGAAGGATTATGTACTTCTGCTCGCAGCGGAAAATAATTACAGCTATATGATCGGAGATTATGCAGCGCCTTCGGGAATGAGCGGCGTTGTAGCACTGAATTACACCATCGACCTTACCGCGGAGAAAGAATATACCCTTACTGTAGTAAACGGCCAGGGCTCCGGAACATATCATGCAGGAGATCTTGTTACCATAGCTGCAGACACGGCAGAACCGGGAACGAAATTCGAAAGCTTTGATGGCATGGTAACATTCAATGAAGAAAACAACTCCGGGAATACGGTAAACAGCTTCATCATGCCTGCTCAGGATGTTAAGATCACAGCCTGGTTCGCTGTTACGAAGATATACCTTACCCTCAGCGAGCTTGGGACCGGTGACGCATTTGCGAATGCACAGCTGACCGGAAAAATACCTTCCTGCCTTGATGAATACAAAGGTTCCGAGGGAGTTGAAACCGAATACTACGATCTTAATTCCATTGATGAGACCACTACGGATACAACGGATATTGAGCCGGTTACGGGAACAGCTCAGTGGGACGGAAGCTACATGTCGCTGGTCAATATTAATATCAGCCGGGAGGGCTTCAGGGCTGCGGAAACAGCGGTCATTAATATAAACGGCTACGATACGATCTGCTCATCCTCCAACGGCACACTTACAGCTTTGTATTCATTCGATCCTTCAGTTACATTAAACGGAAATCTTATGACCGTCTTGAAGGACATACTGTTGACAGAGAATGTCACATTGGATAAGGAAGAAGAGCTGGACCTTAACGGACACAGCTTCAACCTTAACGGCAACAGCTTTATAACAGGTATGAATGCGAACACAGGTGTAGATGAGGAACGTGCGCAGCAGACTATACTTAAGGACGGCGAAGCCATCGTATTTGAGGCAGCTGCATGCGGCGGCCAGCTCAGATATGACAACAAGATAAAAGACGGGGCCGTAATAGGAACCTACGAAACCGGTGATGAGAGCGGGAACTCGGCGGCAGCATCCGCAGCGGAAGGCATTAACTACGCTGACATGCGTCTCCAGTATGAGATCACACTTCCGGAAGGCGTCAGCCTGGAGGATGAGACTACTACATGGGGCTGGGACGTAAGCTATCTCAATGTTGAAAAACATGTAGACGGCGTGAAGTTTACGAAGAAATCCGGAGACAGTAATACATACATAACAAATGTAGTACTTACGAATATTCCTGTAGCAAGCGCAGCGTCACTTGATTTCAAAGCACTTTTGACAGTATCGTTCGAATATAACGGAACGACCTATACGTTTACTCAGGATGAAGAGCATCCGCTCGGACGAGTCCTTTCGGAACTGGCAAACAGCTACGGAGACTCACTTACAGGAAACGCAAAAATTTATATTGATGCGCTGAAAGAGCTGCTGGAACAATAACAAGATGATTTCAGGGTGAAGGAATGAATATTCATTCTTTCACCCTGAATTTTTGCAGCATCGTGAGACAGGAAATATGCGGTTTCCGTAGTCAAACTTATGCGTTAGCTGACGTAAGGCAAAGCAATGCGTATTATCACAAGGAGAGTGTGCGGCAGCGCATGAAAGCTTTTATATATAAAACAGTAATGATTCTTATGTCCTGCTTGACAAATTAAATAAAATTTAGTAATTTAACGAAGAGATAGCATATGCTAACTGTTTTTTTTGCTGACAAGTTAGCAATAGCTAATTTTTTTGAACGGCAAGTTAACATATGCTAACAAAATCCCGGGCCTGAAAAGTTACGGGCCATGAAAGGGAGATCAAAGAAGGGAGAGCGGAATGACAAAACACGCAAAAATGCTTTCAGGAATAGTAAGCGCGGCTATGGCAGTTACTCTGATTCCATCTGCTGCATTTGCCGGAGATATAACAGGATCCGGTGCTTACGCACAGCCTGAAGAAGCACAGATCGCAGAAGATGAAATCTACGAAGAAATGCTGTCGGCATCTGTCGGGGGAGTTACCTATTATTACGCTGACACAACCGGCGACGATGAGAACACGATCTATCAGGTAAAAGTAACAACAGGCAGAGGCCCGAGCGCAACTACAACTACATATGAATACAGCAAGAGCCAGCTTAAGCAGGTTGGAGCTTCTGCAATCTATGAGACGGTCGCACCCGGAGCCGAGGAACTCACCGGCACTCTTTATGGCTACGGCGAAGGTACTTCCACAAATTATAAAGAGGTTTATGAGGGAAAGGACGTTTCTGTCGAAGAATCCGAATATGATGTTATATCAAGTGCTACAACATTTACAAGCTTTCACGCAAAGGATATTTCGTCAGTTGTAACATTCGGAACAGATGATAATGGCAATAAGGCGATCACAGGGCTTGAACTTGCAAGAACTTCAAAGACGGCAGAAGCTGACGCTTATGTGGAGGCAAGCATTCTCAAGGCGGCAGGACAGGAGCTCACAGAGGAGCAGGAAGCAGTGCTCGACATTACGCTTAAAGCGAACCCGATGAGCGCACCGGCTGAAGGCATTGTCGAAGTCAGCGGCACAGCAAGCTATACAACAAGCCGTTACGGAAACTGCGAGTTTGATATCGTACCGGATGAAACAGCAGAAGGCTACGTCTGGAGCGAATATTGGGACAACGTCTATGCCGCAACTATC
>R11__coassemble_2174_pt1 | contig 9996 bp, 9 predicted proteins | sample R11__metabat2_low_PE_003 | metagenome-assembled genome bin R11 | reverse complement strand
ACTGGCCGAGCTCGAGGACCTCTGCGCGAAAAACGCGACTGATTATTACAAGCTGAACGAGCTTTACAAAGAAAAAGAAGAGACTCAGCAGCTGCTTGACGAAAAAACCGAACGCTGGGTATATTTAAATGATCTTGCGGAGCAGATAGAAGCAGCTAAGAAAAAATGACTTGCCGCAACGGAGACCTGTATGGAAAACTTTTTCAGAACGATAAAATCTGACACAACAGCCGAAATAAAAGAAAAAAAGTCCCGCTTTATCGGATATGCCCGCCATGTTGAAACAAGAGAAGAGGCGCTCGGATTTGTTGAAGAAATAAAGAAGAAGCATTACGACGCAAGGCATAATTGCTGGGCCTATGTCGTAGGCAATGCCGGTGAAGACGTACGTTCAAGCGATGACGGAGAGCCGTCCGGAACCGCCGGAAAGCCGATAATGGAAGTAATAAACGGACGGGGACTGACGAATATATGCGTCGTCGTTACCAGATATTTCGGCGGAGTACTTTTGGGGACCGGCGGATTGGTCCGTGCGTATACTCAGGCAACGGACGCGGCTCTTGAAACAGCGGAATATATGGAAATGAGACCGGTTGTGATGCTTGAGGTCTCAACAACATACGACGATTGCGGAAAGCTTCTGCGCTATTTCGAATCTGCCGGCATGACTGTAAAAAATGCCGAATACGGCACGGGCGTTGTATATGAGATCATCGCTCCGGCCGGAACCGAAGAAGCGGCTCTCGTAAAAATAAGGGATCTCACAAACGCAAAAGCGGAAGCGAAGGTCACAGGGAACGGCATCAGTGTTATATAAAAGCAAAACGATCGCATAAAAGCGATCAGCAGGAATAAGATCCTGTCATTACCGGGAAGTCCTGCGATAAATTGCAATAAAACGGCGGGGCAGCATTGGCTGCCCCGCCGATATGATTTTTTACGATTAAACTGTAACAGGATCCGGATATTCAACGCCGAATGTTTCTGCTGTCATTGACTTGATGACCTGAGGCTCTCTCGGCTTGTCCATGTAGCCTGTACGGACATTTGCGATCTCGTTTACAACATCCATGCCTTCGATGACTTTTCCGAATGCGGCATATTCGCCGTCAAGGTGCGGAGAAGTTTCATGCATGATGAAGAACTGGCTTCCGGCTGAGTTCGGGTTCATTGCTCTGGCCATGGAAAGAACGCCGGGAGTGTGCTTAAGAGTGTTTTTAAATCCGTTGTGAGTAAATTCTCCGTGGATGCTGTAGCCCGGGCCGCCCATGCCTGTTCCTTCGGGACATCCGCCCTGGATCATGAAGCCTTTAATGATGCGGTGGAATGTAAGGCCGTTGTAAAAGCCTTTATTTACAAGATATAAGAAGTTATTAACTGTGTTCGGTGCGATCTCGGGATAGAGCTCCGCTTTCATGACGCTGCCGTTTTCCATTGTGATTGTAACGATTGGGTTTGACATGATGTTATCTCCTCTTTAGAATTATCCCGACAAGTATATATTTAAAAAATAAGAACTGCAAGCAAATAATTAAGATTTGCACTGTGAAAAATGTGTTAAACTCGATTGAAAGAGCCGGTGAAATATGATAGTTTGATAATTCACGGACACGGCTCCTATGAAAGGCGGAAATGAGAGCTAAGCATTATGCGGCGGCGTTTTTTGCAGCAGCGGCCTTGATGCTTTCGGCATGTGCGGAAAACGAAACAAAAGCACCTGCGGAAGCGGTTGAAAATGCAGAAGAAACGACTGTGCTTCAACAGGAAACGGCCGAAGAAAGTGCGGAGGACGCAAAAGCCGAGAAAGACACTGAGCCTGAGAAGGACACGGACGAAAAAAACTCAGATGAAAAAAATGCCGCTTCCGACAATAAAAATAAAGAAACTCCGGAAGTGAAAGGATCCTTCTTCACAGAAGACGGCACGACCTGCTGGTACAATGCCGACGGCGAAGAGACCCTGAACGTTCAGGGAGATACAACTCAGATCATAAAGGTTGAAGCAACCGGAGGGTCCGATGCAATCGTAACTATGTATGAACAGCTGGACGACGGGACATGGGACATTATCCTTGACACAAAAGGCTATGTCGGCGCGGACGGGATCGGAAAGCTTACAGAATACAACAGCTGCACGCCCGAGGGTGAGTGGGGCTTTGTATGCGCCTTCGGAAACGCGGAAGACCCGGGCTGCGAGGGCTTTGACTATATACAGGTCGATGAAACCATGTATTGGATCGCGACCTGGGAATACGGCGCCGGAGATTATTACAATACACTCATATCGACAAATGACGTGACACTTGACGAGCGTGCGCTTGCGGCCAGTGAGCAGCTGTCGGCATATCCGGCCGCGTATAAATATGCGCTGGCGCTTGACTATAATGAGTCCGGGACGCCCGAAAGCGGTTCGTGCATATTTCTTCATTGTACATACAGCGGCTGCAGTTCAACCGGAGGCTGTATTGCCATACCCGAAGAAGACATGGCATCGATATTGAAAAATGTTACCGACGACTGCAGGATAATAATAAAAGAGTCGGAGTGGTTTTAAAGCTGTCCGGCAAAAGGAGATATCCATTGGTAAAAGAAAGCTTCAGTGAAAAAGATACGGAAAATTTCGGAGAAGAACTCGGAAAGAACGCTGTTCCCGGAACTGTCATCTGCCTTAACGGGGATCTGGGTGCCGGAAAAACAGCCTTTTCCCGCGGGTTTGCCCGCGGCCTTGAGATACCCGAGCCCGTCACGAGCCCTACGTTCGTTATCATGCAGGCATATTCAGGAGGCAGGCTTCCTCTTTATCACTTTGACCTTTACAGGCTTGAGGACCCCGACGAGCTGTACGACATCGGATATGATGAGTATTTTTCGGGAGACGGCGTATGCCTTGTCGAATGGCCTGAAAGAGGAGAAGATCTTATTCCGGACGATGCCATAGTTATAAATATACAAAGAGACGACGGCAAAGGCTTTGATTACAGGAAAATAGAAGTCGATTGCCCTGATAAATAAGCCTGTAAATAAATTTCAAATTGCATTGATGATCTTAAGTACCGCCCGCCGGCCGGGATCACATGGAGGCATATCATGAAAATACTTGCAATAGAAAGCTCCGGACTCGTTGCGTCCGCAGCTGTAGCCGAGGACGACAAGGTTCTCGCATCCTACACAGTCAATTTTAAAAAGACACATTCGCAGACATTGCTGCCTATGATCGACGAAATAAAAAAGATCCTCGAACTGGACCTGGGCACATTGGACGCGATCGCCGTGTCGAAAGGCCCCGGTTCTTTTACCGGACTGCGCATAGGCTCCGCCACGGCGAAGGGGCTTTGTCTTGCCCTCGGTAAGCCCATGATAGAGATATCAACGCTTGAGGCAATGGCATATCAGCTTTATCCTGCCGACGGGATCATATGCCCGATGATGGACGCAAGACGTTCGCAGGTTTATACAGCCCTTTACAGATTTGAGGGCGAAAAGCTTGTAAGCATTATGCCGGATTCGGCAATGGCCGTAACAGAGCTTATAGATATTCTTAATGAAAAAGGCGAACAGGTCACTTTTCTCGGCGACGGCGTTCCGGTGTATAAAAAGACTGTCGAAGAGAAGCTTACGGTACCGCGCAGGTATGCATTTTCGTTCCAGAACAGGCAGAATGCCGCAGCGCTTGCGATCCTTGCGGAAGAATATGCCGCCCGCGGAGAATTTACGGATCCGGACATGCATGCCCCGGAATATCTTCGTATGTCTCAGGCCGAAAGAGAGCGCCTCGAAAAACTCGGAAAAACAGGTAAAAATTGAAAGGCCGGTCCGCCTGAACTACCTTGAACGGGCCGCATAATATATATGGTAAACATAAGAGAAATGACCATGGATGATTTCGATCAGGTCATGGCAATTGAAAACGTAAACTTTTCGGAGCCCTGGACGGAAGCCGGATTTTTCACATTTTTCCTGAGGGACGACACGCTTTTTCTTGTCGCCGAAGAAGATGAAAAGATAAAAGGCTATATCGGGATCGTATGCGTACCGGAAGACGGCGATATCACAAATGTTTCCGTCGCTCCCGAGGCGCAGGGAGCCGGAATAGGCAGTATGCTTGTGGAAGAACTGATAAAAAGCGCCGCGGAGCGCGGCGTGACGAACATCTTTCTTGAAGTGAGGGCAAGCAATGCTTCTGCCATACATCTTTATGAAAAATACGGATTCAGGCAGATAAGCGTCCGCAAAGGCTACTACACAAAGCCCCTTGAGGATGCGCTTGTGATGAAAAGAGAAGAAGAATGTACGAATTAAAACAGAAAAATTTCGATCTGAGACAGATAGCGATATCGGGACAGGCTTTTCGAATGAACGAAATATCGAACGGCAGGTTTGAGATCATTGCCCGTGACAGGTATCTTCTTGCCGAACAGGACGAGAAAGGCATTTGCCGGTTCGGATGCAGCGAAGAAGAATTCCGAAGCTTCTGGTACAGCTATTTCGACCTGGAAACCGATTACGGTAAATTTATTTCCGCAATTGATGAAAATGACGCATTTCTTACAGCAGCGGCAAAAAGCTGTCCGGGCCTTCGCATTTTAAGGCAGGACCCATGGGAGATGGTCGTTACGTTCCTTATTTCACAGCAGAACAATATCACGAGAATAAAACGCTGCGTCGAAAACATCTGTACCCGCTACGGCGAAAAAAAGACTTCACCGGACGGAAAAGTCTATCATGCCTTTCCGCTTCCCGAAGCACTGGCCGGCCTTCCCGAAGACGCGCTCATGGCCGACAATCTCGGCTACAGGAGCAAATATGTTGTCAGGACAGCCGGAGAGATAGCGCGCGGCGAATTTAAGATTGAAAGCCTCGCCGGGATGTCTTACGAAGAGACGAGGGAAAAGCTGCTTAAGCTTTACGGCGTGGGCGTAAAGGTCGCGGATTGCATATGTCTTTTCGGACTTCATCACATAGAGGCTTTTCCAATCGACACACATATAAAACAGATGCTGGCAAGGGAATATGACAACAGATTCCCGTTTGAAAGATATGACGGATTTGCCGGTGTCATTCAGCAATATATTTTTTATCATGAGCTTCACGGATAACAGGAGGAAAAATGAAAATATCCCGAAAATGTTCAAAAATACTTACCACTGTTCTGTCGATTACTCTTATCGGAACGCAGGCGGCCGGAATATACGCCGCGCCGACAGAGGAAACAGAAACAGAGATCATCGAGCTTGATGCACAGATCTCAGAGGAGGAGATGTTTGCTTCACTCGCCGAATTCTCCGATACAGATGTGGTCACCGATGTCGAAAAACAGGACGGAAGTGTCATAGAGATCGAAGGCGCTCTGAACCCGGAAAACCTTGAAGCGGAAGAAGAACTTCTCATTCAGGTCGAAAACTATATGGTTTCCGTAAACGGAGAAGAAATACTGGAAGCGGAGCTGCATGATTTCAATACCGATTCAGAAGTGTTAAAGGCTGCCGGCGGTTATTATTCCGTTCATTTTACGGTATCGGCTGAAGATAATACGAAAGCATTTGTGACCGGCCTTACGGCGGCAAATCTCGAAAAGCTCCAGAAAGCGGTCATAGAGTCGTTCTCCTCCGAAGGAGACTTCAAGATAGAAGATGTTGATTTTATAGATGCCGAAAAAGAGTATACCGGCGACTCCTTGATGTGCTGGGCGGCAACGACCTCAAATATGCTGCAGTATTCGGGATGGGCAGCGTATGCGGGCTTTGAGTCAACTGATGACGTTTTTGAAGAGTTTATAGCAAACTGGAAGGATGATGGCTACTGGGAATCAGCCGGAGCAGGCTGGTTTATTGACGGCAGCTACGGCGAAGCATCCGGCCCCGGCAAGCTGGAAAGCCACGGCACAAGCGGCGGATACGCAAAAGAATACTGTTCTGAACTGTATACGAACGATGTCGCCATTTGCAATGATGTAAGCGCTCTGCAGCTCATACAGCAGCTCATAGAGCGTATAGAAAATGACTATGCGATAGGAATAAATGTTGAATGGCTCGAAAACGGGTCATTTAAAGGAATTGCCCACGCTGTTACCTGCTGGGGATATGTCGTCGATGAAGACTACGGCGTTGATGACATGTCAAGATATCTTTCTCTCATAATATCAAATTCCGATGATGATATCATTTCGGGAGAGGGTATGAGGAGGACAGCGCCGAATACGCTCAATGTCTGCAAGATGGAGCCTTATGAACTTGATAACGGAACAAAATCCTGGATAATAATGGAAACCGGCTTCCTGTCATCTTTTGCCTGGCTTGCCCCGTGGTCCGAGGAGCTCGTAAAGGAGACTGCAGCTGAAGCAACGTGCGACAAGACAACAACGATGGACCTTGTTATTGCGGACAGAGCACTTATCGCTCAGGGATCATCGCAGTTGAGCGCAATAACAGAGGGAAGCTGTTACGAGCTGATACCGACGCTTTATAATGTCGGAGATGTCGCGGCAAGCGGAACGACAACGATCCATGTAAAAGTTGTAAATAAAGAAAGCAATGAAACTGTTATTGAAAAAGATCAGGAGATCAGCTTCAAGCTCGGGGCGGTCGACTATGAAAAAAGCGCGGCGGCGGTCACATTACAGGGCCTTAAGGCAGGAGATTATACGATCTGTCTGGAGATCAACCCCGATCACTCACTGACAGAGGCATATTACGGCAATAACACATACGAAACAGAGCTGCATGTGGATGAAGCCATATGCGATACGGAAAATATGACGATCGAAGCCGGAATGCCGCAGAAAGGGGAAGACTTAGCTTACCATTGCAAACTTACATATTCCGACGAACTTAAGGAATTCGCAGCGCAGTATGAAGATACGGCAACATCCACACTTCAATACAAGATATACAGCTCCGACCTTAAAGCATGGGGTGAATGGAACAACAGCATGGCGGACGTGGATCCCGAAACAATTGAAGCGCAGGGATTGCTGCCTGATGAAGGCATAATATTTATGATGCCCGAGATGGTAAGGTTCAGACTGATCATAAATGTTCCCGACCATGCCCCGCTTATCATTGAGTCGCCCGAGCTTATGGTCAAGCTTAAAGAAATGGTTTTGTCCGTAACTGACAACAATACGGATGAAATATATATGGAAAACGGTGCGAAAAAGCTTCCGGACGGAAATGTGTTAGAGGTAACAGTTGCCAACAACACATTTGAAAAAGAAGAACTTACAGACTGTGAGCTGAAGATATATGCTTCCGGAAATTCCGGAAATGTTACTGTTATCGCACAGGAAAGCTTTGACATCGGAGGAGAGGAAGAGAAAACATTTACGTTTTCGGAAATATCATACGACGATACTTTATACGGATCACAGTATCTGAGAGCCGAAGTCGTGCATGGCGATTTCAACACGTCTGTAACTCTCGGCGTCATAAAATTCAAAGAAGCCGGATCGGCGGTCGTGAATTTCACAGGTGATGAAGATCCTTATGACGGATTTACTTCTTTTACCGAGGCTGTTAAATATGCCGACGAAACAGGTGAAACAGTCACATTTGAGTACGATGACGGAACTTTCAGGATAAATGAGACAATCGGGATAACAAAAAGCGTTAAGATAGAAGAAAAAGACGGACAGGATATTCAGTTTGTCGCATACGGCATACCGATGTTTTCCGTAAGTGAAGGCGCGAGCCTTGAGATCAGCGGATCTACAATAACAGGAGGAATGTCCGACAAGGGAGGCGTTCTGAAAAATAACGGAGGAAACGTCAGGATAGATAATTGCAAGATCGTCAGCGGCGTTGCCGAGCAGGGCGGAGCAATCTATTCATCCGGAGGAAGCGTAAGTGTAAGCAATACGAGATTTGAAAGATGCGTGGGAAATCAAACAGAGAACGAAAACAGCGGATTGGCTTCAGTGGCATATCTGACTGACGGGGCAAAGGCTGAATTTAAGAATTGCGAGTTCGCTATGAATACTTCTCTGAGATACGTGATCTATAATGAGGAAGGTGACTTGAGGATCATCGGCTCGTCATTCATTTACAACACTATGGACGAACCGGATCTCGGGGAAGTCGCTACCGCAAAGGGAACGCAGGAGATACTTGAAAAAGAGCCCGAACATGTATTCACCGATGTAAGCGAAAGCAGCTATTACTGCAATGCTGTTTACTGGGCACTCGCGAACAATGTAACGACGGGAACCTCAGCAACAACATTCTCGCCTGAAAAAACATGTACAAGGGCCGAGTTCGTAACATTCCTCTGGAGGGCAAACGGCTGTCCGGAGCCGGAGACAACGGCAACAGAATTCACAGATATAAACGAAGGTTCATATTATTATAAAGCGGTCCTCTGGGCTGTCGAAAAGGGGATCACAACGGGAACAAGCGAGACAACGTTCGATCCGAAAGGAATCGTTACAAGAAAACAGGCCGTAACATTCCTTTGGAGAGCAGCAGGAAAGCCGGCAGCAGAGTCGGCCGAAGATCCGTTTACGGATGTTCCGGAAGGATCATATTATCACGACGCCGTTCTCTGGGCTGTTGAAAGAGGCGTAACAAAAGGAACAGGCTCGACATTTATGCCGGACAGCATATGTACCAGAGCGCAGAACGTTACATTTATTTACAGAGATGCGATCACCGTTTAAGCAAAACAGGATTTAATGGTCTTGCTAATATCAAAGCACTATGCTATAATGCATCGGAAAGTCTGTTGAAAGGAGAAAAGATATGAAACACATCAAGACTCTCGAAACAAAAAAGCTTCAGAACACAGTTAAAAAAGGCGGCTGCGGCGAGTGCCAGACATCATGCCAGTCAGCTTGCAAAACATCCTGCACAGTCGGAAACCAGACATGTGAGCATTCAAAATAATCCGTCGGATCTTCGAAATGCATGATAATTGCCGCTGAGGGACGCACAGGCCGCATCCTGTCAAGCGCATTTATAATCAGGATTAAATACGATCGAGTAGGGCAGAGTATGCCCTGCTCGATTTAGTGAGTTTTTTAGGCCGAAAATCTGCAGGAAGGTCAAACAGCCCGAAATTGATACACGCATATAAAAACAACGGTTACAATATAGTGCTGGACGAGAATTCAGGCTCTGTCCATGTCGTTGACGAAATGGTCTACGACATAATGCATGCAATTGAGGAAAAGCCCGGAATTTCAAATGACGAAATAGCCGGTTCTCTGAAGGATAAATATCCGCAGGAAGAGCTTGAGGAAGCTTTTTCCGAGATTGCCGAATTAAAAGAGCAGGGATTGCTTTTCTCTGAAGACCCGTATGAAAAAATAATCGATGCGTTCACATCAAAGAGGACGACAGTCGTAAAGGCTCTTTGCCTTCATGTTGCACACGCATGCAACCTCAGCTGCAGATACTGCTTTGCCGGCGAAGGCGAATACCACGGAGAACGCGGACTTATGTCCTACGAGACCGGAAAGCAGGCGCTTGATTTCCTTATCGCAAATTCGGGAAGCAGGGTAAATCTTGAGGTAGACTTCTTCGGAGGCGAGCCTCTCCTTAACTGGAAGACCGTAAAGGACCTCGTTGCCTACGGAAGATCCCAGGAAGAAGCCCATAATAAAAAATTCCGCTTCACGCTTACAACGAACGGCGTACTCATAGATGACGATGTCATTGAATTCTGCAACAAAGAAATGAGCAATGTCGTACTGAGCCTCGACGGCCGAAAAGAAGTGCACGACCTTATGAGACCCTTCCGCGGAGGCGGCGGCAGCTACGATACGGTGATGCCGAAATTTAAGAAATTTGCAGAAAGCAGAAATCAGACAAATTATTACGTCCGCGGAACATTTACACATTTTAATACAGACTTCGCCGAGGATGTTTTAAAGGTTGCGGACGAAGGATTCAAGCAGATATCAGTTGAGCCGGTAGTAGCTCCGGAAAGCGAAGAGTACGCTATCCGAAAAGAAGATCTCCCGGATTTGCATATGGATTATCGCCAAATATATCCGGCTTATTTC
>R11__coassemble_2171_pt1 | contig 10009 bp, 6 predicted proteins | sample R11__metabat2_low_PE_003 | metagenome-assembled genome bin R11 | reverse complement strand
AAAACTATATTCTCTGTATCCGATGAATAATTTTCAAGATGCAGCTCCCCCGACATTCCCTGGATACTCGGCAGGATCGCGGCGGCTCTGTTCATTTTCTCCTCGAGAAGGTCATCCTGTCCCAGCAGAATACGTGTGCTGCCGTAATACAGTGTTATATTGTAATCTTTGTCAAAATAAACGCGGTCGGGAAGGATCCCGTACTGCTCGATCATGCCCGCAAGAGCTCGTATGGTTCCCAGAACGGATTCATTTTCGAATTCGATCGTGCAGCCCAGGCCGATATTGTCGGCTGCGACACCGGTGATAAGAGGCACTCTCTCCTCTTTTATCATTTCGCTCTCTTCTTCACCGCCGGCTTCGATAACATCCGTCACAACGCCGCTCTCGTCGAAATAATAGTCTTTGTCATCAACCCGGAATATACCGACAAGGGATTTTTCCGTTACATCGAGGCGGATCGTATTGCGGTTCACAAACTCTGTCGTAATATGATCGAGGAATGGTGTTCCTTCCATGTCGATATAGTTTTCCGCAAAGCAGAAAAGCAATGTATTGAAACGCCATGGCGAATCGAGAGCCATGTCGCAGATCTCCTGATCCGTGTATCTTGTATTACCTGTTACGATTACGTTTTTCAGTGAAAAAAGCAGAAAAAAGAGCAGGAGTAAACAGACGATCCCTCCGGCCACGACCAGGAGGATCCTGGTTTTCAGGCTCATTCTTTTTATTCCTGCCGTTATTTTCATTGTTTATTCAGTGTCCGATCAGATATTTTCTCCGCGTACATATGCTTTAAACATATCGCCGCGCTGCTCATGGCATTTAAACTGTCCCCAGCTCGCGCAAGCCGGTGAAAGAAGTACGGCATCGCCTGAAACGGCGTGTGCCTTGCAGAATTCGACCGCTTCCTTTAAGTCTTCGCAAAGGATTATGGAGCTTTCGGGCATTCCGCAGTTTCTGGCGGCTGCTGCGATCTTTTCTTTTGTCTGGCCGATAAGGACAAAGTATTTTACTTTGCCGTCAAAGTTATTGATCCATCCTTCATAGGATGATCCCTTGTCAAATCCGCCGCCGATAAGGAGCGTCGGCCATTTCATTGCCTGGATCCCCTTGATAGCTGCGTCCGGATTTGTTCCCTTTGAATCGTTATAATATACAACGCCGTCGAACTCGCCGACAAATTCGATACGATGCTCTGTTCCGGGATATGCGGCAAGCACTTTGCGGATGAGTTCATGGTCTACGCCGGCATATATTGCGATGGCTGACGCGCACATTACGTTTTCGAAATTGTGGAGGCCGATTATCTGAAGCTCGTCTGTTTTTATAACTTCGAATTTTTCTCCGCCGTAGTTCCAGATGATGGAGCCGTTTTCAAGGTAAATACCCTCATCAAGGGTACGGAGTGATGAGAAATAGCAGACCTTGCATGAAAGTGTCTTTCCGAATTCTCTTAATACTTCATCCTCATAATTAAGCACGCAAAGCTCGTCCGAATTGAGATTTTCGGCGATGCGCTCCTTAACACGGATATATTCAGCCATTGTGTGGTGTCTGTTTAAGTGATCTTCAGTGATATTCGTGATAGTGCAGGCAGCCGGGTGGAATTCATCTATAGTCTCGAGCTGGAAGCTGGAGATCTCAGCTACTGTAACAGCGTTCTCTGTCTGCTGCGCTGCATAATCCGTATATGGGAAGCCGATATTTCCGACAACGTATGTTTCGGGATTTGCGGCTTTCATGATCTCGCCCAACAGAGTCGTTGTCGTTGTTTTTCCGTTTGTTCCGGTAACGGCGTATACTTTGCCTTTTCCGATCTGGTATGCAAGCTCAACTTCGCCTATTACAGGAACATTTTCGGCCTTGAACCATTTTACGAGCTCTATGTCACATGGGATGCCCGGGCTTAAAACAGCGATCTCCACAGATGCTTTTTCATCCTCAGGAAGCTCACCCAGGATGATATTTATTTTGTTTTCAACGCCCGGTGTATTCTGTTTTGCGGCATTTTCCGCAAGTGAAGCAAGGATCGTGTCCTTTGAAAGCTTGTCGTTTCCGTCGTATAAAACGACGTCGGCTCCTTTGCCTGCTGCGAGAACAGATGCGCCGATTCCGCTTATTCCTGCGCCGAATACAAGTATTTTTTTACCCTTTATATCCATGATGATTCCTCTTTTCGATTTTGTTTTTATAATGCAAGGTAGCATACGGCTGATGCCGCGATCGTTACGATCGTAAATACTGCGACTATCCTTGGCTCAGACCAGCCGCCGAGCTCGAAGTGGTGATGGATCGGAGTCATTCTGAATATCCTCTTTCCATGCGTCGCCTTGAAATATGTTACCTGGATCACGACAGATAAAAGCTCTATCGCGAATATTATTCCGAACATAAGTATATGGAGCGGCATCTGCATAGCATATGCCATACCGGCAACAAATCCGCCGAGCGCAAGAGAGCCTGTGTCGCCCATAAATACTTTTGCGGGATACGTATTGTAAATGAGAAAGCCCAGGAGGCCGCCGAAAACAGCTGCCGGAAGCGCTTCCACGCCGGCATTCAAAGCCATGGATGCCGCTATAAAGAAGACTGCAACGGCTGCGACAACGTTTGAAGCGAGTCCGTCAAGGCCGTCAGTAAAGTTAACGCCGTTAACAACAGCAAGCACAACTATGTAGAAAAGAATGACTGCGAGTACTCCGACCTCCAGCATACGTCCGCCGGTAAACGGCAGCCTGATTGCAAGGCTGATTCCGAAAACCTTTGTAAGCACTAAAAGGAAAAGCGTTGCCACAAGCGCCTGAAGGATGAGCTTCTGCCAGGGAAGCAGTCCGTCGCTGCTCTTTTTTACTACTTTTAAGTAATCGTCGATAAATCCGATAAGTCCGAATCCGAATGTGAGAATAAGCGCCGGAATTATATGCGGCTGGCTGACAGCGCATACTATGGAAGCAACGAGTGTTCCGGCAAGAAAAACTATTCCGCCCATCGTCGGCGTTCCGGTCTTTGCGAGGTGCGACTGAACGCCTTCCTCTCTTTCTGTCTGTCCGAATTTTAATCTGCGAAGCCAGGGGATCGTGAATTTCCCGAGGACCGCGGTTATAACGAAAGCGATCAGCGCCGCTCCGATTGCGAGCTTCATAATTAGCCTCCTTGTGATTTATATCAGCACATCATTCTAAGAGCATCTGTGCGTCATTGTCAACCCCGTCCGAGTAAAGATCGTTTCCGCCGTAAAGTACGGTCTCGTCAACCGGCTCCTCGAGAGGCTCGGGAACTCCGACATCGTCTATGCCGGTCTCGCTTCCGAAATCTGTCGAAAGCTCCTCTTCGTAATAAGAGTCATCGTAATCGTCGTAGTCGTATTCATCGTCATATTCTTCATCTTCATCATCCGAAACAGTAGTTTCGACTGCTGTTGACTCGTCCGGATACAGACCCATGTACGGGAAGAGCTCCGTAAATATCCTTCTGGCTATAAACTGCGCATATATCGAATTATCCTGCTCTTCAACATTCGGCTCGTCAACTACAACATATACAAGCACCTGAGGATCATCGAGAGGCGCGAAGCCTATAAAGGAAACAAGATAGTTATTGTCAGATCGCGGGAGCTTCTGAGCCGTTCCGGTCTTGCCGCCCATGGAATACCCGTCTATTTTTGTTTCGATACTTGTTCCGATCGTTGTGGAAAGGCCAAGTCCTGTCTTTATGTAATCGCTCGTCTGCTTTGAGCATGTACGGCGCTCTACAACACTTTCGATCTCTTCTACGGTATTTCCGCTGCTGTCTTTTATGGTCTTTACGACATGCGGCTTATAATAGCTTCCGCCGTTTATTATTGACGCAAATGCCGCGATCTCCTGGATCATATTGCAGGTAAAGCCCTGTCCGAATGCGGAAGTTGCAAGCTCGATGTCGCCGCAGTTATCCTCTGTGTAAAGGATACCGGTCGCCTCTCCGGGAAGGTCTATGCCTGTTTTCTTTCCGAAGCCGAAAAGGTCAAGATATTTAAGGAATGTCGAAGCGCCGGTCTTTCCTACGATCTGCATAAGAGCGTCATTGCAGGAATACGCAAGGGCAGTTGCCGCTGTAAGATTTTCGTGGATCTCCGGCCAGGAAGCGCAGTGGATCGTTACGCCGTTTATTTCCTGGAAGCCGTCGCAGAAAAAGTTCTCTGTCTGGGAGATCGACGATGAGTCAAGCGCTGCAGTTACTGTGAAAGGCTTTATCGTTGATCCCGGTTCATATGCATCGGAAACACAGAAGTTGCGCCACATCGAGTTCATGGCTTCAACCTTCTGCTCGTCAGTCATGGCCGCGATCTCTTTCGCGTCGTATGCGTTCGTGAGATCCTGCGGATCGTTAAGGTCATACCAGCCACTGGAATCCATGGCAAGTATCTCGCCGGAATTCGGATCCATAACGATAACGGCTATATTTTCCGCGGCTTTCGTGCCGTTTGGTCCGTTTTTATATGTTTCGCTGAAGCTTTCTATAGCTTCCCTTACGATCTCCTGAATATTAAGGTCTATCGTTGATACTACGGTTTTTCCGTCCTGCGCGTCGACGATAGTCTGCTGAACATCCGCGTCGGAATCGAAATATCCGAAGCGGCGGCCGTTTGTTCCGTTGAGGACCTGATTGTAGTAGCCTTCGATTCCCCAGGAAGCTTCATTTGATGAATTTGCGAAGCCGATGAGGTCACATGCCTGCGAGCCCTGAGGATAAACTCTCATATAGGTCTCCTCAAACCAAACGACGCTTACGTTCGCAATATCTTCATTCTCTTCTTTTTCCAGATATTCTTCAAACGCTTCTTTCTCGTCCATTGTCACGTTTTTCTTGATTATCTGGTAGCGGCTGTTTTTGGTTTCATCGGACTCAAGGCGTTCTCTGATATCGGACTCCTTAATGTCAAACATTTTTACGAGCGCTTTTATCGTCGATTCCTTGTAAGGCTCCGTTACCTCGCCGTCGTCGTCTGTTTCCTGCGTATTAACTACGGCGCAATCGAGGATAAGGTTGTAGACCTTTTCGCTCGTCGCAAGGATCGTGCCGTTTCTGTCAAGGATATCGCCGCGCTTAAAGGGGATCGTATTGCTCTGATACTGCTGCTGGATATTGCTTAAAACTATCCTCTTGTATTCTGCGCTGCTTGACGCGTTTATCTGTGTTATCCTTACAGCTAAACACACTAAAGCCAGCACAGCTATCAAAAGCAGCAGTGCCAGCTTTGTTCTCAGTGTTTTATTCTTCTTTGTAAGAGAGACCCTTGCGGGTCTCTTTGATCTATATTTACTCAAATTATGTCATCCCGCAGACGATCATTCACCCGGAGTGACCTCCTGATACTGCCTTACGTAGCTGTCTTCGGAAAGAGTATAATATTGTACCTGATCCGAACCTGCGTAATGCATTCCGAGGGCGAGTGCCGAATCCCTGACTTTTTCCATTGTCAGAGAACTGATCACCTGATTGTATACTGCGTCATTGTCGCCTTTTAGCTGGTTATATTTGCTTTCAAGGACAGCGATCTGATCATACTGACTTGTTATCGTTGCTTTCTGTCTGAGATAAGAAACACAAAGTGCGAGAGAAACCACACACATTACAGCGAGGAAAAGAACATACCCTCTGCCGATAGCGGTCGCTCTGGCTCTGGCCTTCATGGCCGCACTGTGATCTTTATTTTTTCTTCTTTCAGGCTGCGGCTCGTATTCGTCCAGCTTGCGTACTGCGCTGCCGTCCTCGTATCCGCCGTAATTTATATTATTCCGATAGTAATTTGCCCTTACTTCAGCTGCATTTTTTGCCATTTCAAACCCCGGTTAATAATTTTTAAGATCCCTTTTTGTCTGTCCCGGCTCGGCGCGCCTGTCTGACTTCGGAGCTGTGCTTTACGTCAGTCGTCTTTCAAACACCCGCATCTTCGCGCTGTGGGAACGATTGTTCAGCAGGATCTCTTCCTCTGCAGGAACTATTGCCTTTCTTGTGATGACCTTTCCCATGGACTTCTTCCCACAGATGCATACCGGAAATTCCGGCGGGCATGTACATGGGTTTTCGTTCTTTCTGAAGATATTCTTGACGATACGGTCCTCGAGCGAATGGAATGTGATCACGCAGATCCTTCCTCCGTCGTTCAGGAAACCGATCATTCCGTCAAGCGATTCCTCAAGAACGCCAAGTTCATCATTGACCGCTATCCGGAGCGCCTGAAAGGTTCTTTTGGCGGGGTGTCCGCCTTTTTCTCTCATCTTCGCCGGAATAGAAGCTCTTATGATATCAACTAACTCCCCAGTCGTTTCTATCGGCTTCTGCTCTCTGCGTCTGCAGATCGAGCCTGCGATCCTTTTTGCAAATCTCTCTTCACCATAGTCCCTGAAGATCTTTTGCAGCTCATCCTCTTCGTAGGTGTTCACGATATCTGCCGCAGTCATGCCTGCGCTTTGATCCATGCGCATATCCAGCGGTGAATCGGCACGATATGAGAATCCTCTTTGAGGGTCGTCCAGCTGGTGTGATGACACTCCAAGGTCAAGGATTATGCCATCGAGCCCCGAAACTCCCCTGCTCGTAAGCTCACCAACCATATTTCTGTAGTTGCCGCGAATGACCGTTAAACGGTCGCCGAATGTTTCAAGTCTTGCGGATGCCGCGGCAATCGCATCCATGTCCTGGTCAAACCCGAACAGTCTGCCGTTTTCCGAAAGATTTTTAAGGATAAGCTCGGAATGTCCGCCGCCGCCAAGTGTACCGTCGGCATATACACCGTCAGGTTTTATCTTCAGCTCGGCTATGGCTTCATTCAGAAGTACTGTGGTATGCGAAAATTCCATATCAGATCATGATACCGCAGTCCATAAGGTTTTCTGCGATCTCCTCGGCATCACCAAAGCTGCCGGCCTTTTCCCATCTTTCCTTGTCCCATATCTCGATCTTGTCAAGATTGCCTGTTACAACGACGTCCTTGTCAAGTCCTGCGTATTCGCGAAGCGCTGCCGGAACAAGTATTCTCCCCTGCCTGTCCAGCTCGCACGGCGTTGCGCCCGATATGAGGAATCTGGTTATCTTTCTTGCATTGCTGTTCGTAAATGGCAGTGCCCTGAGCTTGGCTTCGAGTGTGTCCCATTCGCTCTGAGGATAAATAGAAAGGCAGCCGTCCAGACCCCTTGTCAGCACGAACGTCTCCCCAAGTTCGTATCTGAACCTGGACGGAATTATCAGCCTTCCTTTTGTATCGATTGAATGAGCGTATTCACCCATGAACATGATCAGTTACCTCGCTGCGGCACGTTTCCCCACGAACTCCCTTTTCGCGGGGCGGTGATCTTATTATTCCCCACAAATCACCACTTTTCGCCACTTGTGCAGTAATTTTACCCTACTTTTATAGGAAATGCAAGGGTTTCAGCCACTTTATGGCAACAAAAAAACGGGCACACTTGTGCCCGTTTTTTCTTTATGTACTACATGTTGTATGAGGTTCAAAAACCCGTGGTTCCCGGTACGTTCAGGACAAGCGCTCTGTAAAGGAATGTTACGACCTGACAGCGCTGGCAATTTGCGCTCGGATTGAATGTTGTTCCGGTTCCGGTTGTTATATTGTTTTTATAAGCCCAAAGGACAGCCTTATAGTAGAACTTGCCTTCTGTTACATCGGTAAACGGATTCTCGATATCGCTTACTTCCGGCTTTCCGACATATCTCCAGAGGAATGTTACAACTTCACCTCTCGAGCAGGTCTTCTTCGGATCGAATGTAGTTGCGCTCGTTCCGGTAGTGATTCCGTTTTCATATGCCCAAAGTACAGCTTTGTAATAATAGCTATCCGGATTATCCACATCTTCGAACTGGCTTTCTGTTGTTTTGGGTTCCGGACATCCTGCTGCTCTCCACAGGAACGTTACAAAGTCTGCTCTCGTTGCATTTCCGTATGGTGTAAATGTTGTCTCAGATGTACCCGTTGTTATTTCGTTATCATATGCCCATTCAACTGCGTCCGCATAATAGCTTTCCGGTCCTACATCGATAAAATGCTCTCCGCCGTAAATCCAGGCATCGCATGTATCTGAGTACTGATTGCCGTCTTTGTTTCCGACAGCGATAACTTCATTTGTTTCACCGGCATCGTTTAATTTGATCTTGTCCCAGACAAAAACGCCATCCTGCTCAAGAGTTCCTTCTCCGACATATTCACCATTTACATAAAGTCCTACGCTGTCGCAGTTAGAATAAACTTTAACGCTGGTCCATTTTGAAGAACGAAGTGTGTACCTTGATGAACAGATATGTGTAAAGTAATCCGTGTCATTCCAGTTCGCCTTGTAGAGATAGAACGCGTCTTTCTTTGTCTGGCGATCGGCTGTTATAAGGCCCTTTGTATTTGTTCTGGTAGTTCCGCCTTCATTTCTGAAGCAGGAGAAGTCAAACATTGACCATGCAAATGCAGCCCACAGGCCCTCGGCCGGCTCGATGTTATTTGTCTCATCGCCATAAAGAGCCATGATCATGCCTTCATGAACGTATGACTGGTATTCTTCCGGGTGATACTGACCTGATGTCTGGTATCCTGCTCCGCTGCTTCCGCCCCATACAAATGATTCTCCAAGGCTGTCATGCTGTTCTATATTTGCTCCTGCGCCATATTCGGTAAGGACATATGCCGCTGTTCCGCTTGAGGCATTACTGAATCTTTCCTGATAGGTTGCAATCTTATTTTTAAAGCTTGTTACAATACGATCTATCTTGTTCTGAACTGTCGCACCATTTACACTACTGTACCAGCCCGTGTAAATATTAAAGCCGACAACATCAATTCCGGAGTCAGCTGTTGTCCAGCTTGCAGTCTGCTCTGAATAAGTTGTATTATCAATTTCCGCTTCACCGACAAGGCGTGTCGGATCGATCGTTTTTACGGTTTCCGCAAGCTCCTGCATGAACTCACCGAGTTCTTCTACAGAAGGCTGCTGATAATAAGCCGCATATGAAGAATAATAATTAACTTCGTTTTCAATTCCCCATACTATGATCGACGGATGGTTCATTCCCTGCTTTACCATCTCAGTAACACTGTCGACTACATTCTGTCTGAATGTCTCTGTGTCAAGCATAAGGAGGTAGAATGGGATCTCATTCCATACAACGATGCCCTTTTCATCGCAAAGCTCGTATGTGTACTGATCATGCGGATAATGGCATGTACGAAGAGCATTTGCGCCCATTTCAAGGACAGTATCGATATCTTCTTCTCTCTGTTCATCGGATACGGCGTTTGTTTCTCCGCCGTACTCCTGATGCATTCCGACACCGCGGAGCTCGTAAAGCTCTCCGTTAAGGTAAAACTCGCCGTCTTTTACTTCGAATGTACGAAGGCCGACCTTCTGAGTGTTGGTATCCAGGATCTCGTCCCCTATGGAGATCGTAGTCTCAAGCGTGTAAAGGTATGGGTCGTCCGTTCCCTGCCAGAGATGCGGATCTTCTACTTCAAGTGAAAGATAAAATTCACCCGCGGTTGCTCCTGTACTTCTTGTTGCAAGATACTCATCACTGTCGACGACATTTCCGTCTGCGTCTTTAAGTACGGATTCCAGCTTAACAGAATAGCCGTCCATTGCCTCATATGACATCATAACTGTCGGATCGATGTATGCCACATTGTTTTCAAGGTCAACGCTTGTCTCAACGTATACGCCGTCTGAACCGTAATCTTCAAGTGAGATATATGCTCTCTTATCTACGGCAACAAGCTCTACATCTCTGTAAATGCCCGCAAAATGAGTAAAGTCTGTGTTCGCCGGCATTGTGTCAAGAGAGATGTTGGTTGTCTCGACTTTAAGTTCTATGCTTTCTTTTCCTGCTGCGGCATCCGTGATATCAACAGCAAAGGCTGTAAATCCGCCGTTGTGATATCCGACCTGCTCGCCGTCAACATAGACCTTCGCAACTTGATTGCTGATGTACGAGAAAATGGTTCCGGCCAGAATTATCTGATCCAGCATAG
>R11__coassemble_2134_pt1 | contig 10153 bp, 5 predicted proteins | sample R11__metabat2_low_PE_003 | metagenome-assembled genome bin R11 | reverse complement strand
AAGAAAGATAAAAGAGGGCGATGTTTTTGTATGCATCGAGGGAGCAGGCTTTGAGGACATAAATTTGTTTCGGATGTCTGCGAAAAAGGCGCGGCGGCGATCATTGTTTCCAAAGACGTTGAAGCGCCGAAAGGCGTGACAGTCATAAAAACTCCGAATACAAGGCTTGCGCTTGCCTGCATGTCTGCGGCATTTTACGGACATCCCGCTGAAAAGCTCATAACCATCGGAATCACCGGAACAAAAGGCAAGACGACCACAACGTACATGGTTCGCTCCATACTTGAAAATGTCGGCATAAAGACCGGACTGATCGGAACTATAGAAACGATCGTCGGCGAAAAGAAAACTCCGGCGAACAATACAACACCTGAATCTATCGTTATACAGCAGGCATTTGCCGAAATGGTCGAAGCAGGGTGCAAATGTGTCGTAATGGAAGTCTCTTCGCAGGGACTTATGCTTGATCGTGTCGGAGGGTTTACATTCGATTACGGTATCGTAACGAACCTTGAGCCGGACCATATCGGGCCGAACGAACACAAGGACTTCGACGATTATCTCCGCTGCAAGGCCCTGCTCCTTAAGCAATGCCGGCACGGAATCGTAAATATGGACGCAGATTATATCGACCGTATGCTTGATGGCGCGCTCTGCGATATCGAAACATACGGAATAAACGGCGATTATGATTTCAAAGCCGGAAACATTAAGTTGTTTGAAAGACCAGGAAAGCTTTGCATATCATATGATCTTTCAGGAAAGCTTGAGACACCCGTTGAAATACATATGCCGGGTATTTTCAGTGTATACAACTCACTGTGTGCCATCGCTATCTGCAGTCATTTTACAACAGACACGGAAAAGATCCGCGCCGCTCTCCTTAATATAAAGGTCAACGGACGCGTTGAGCTTGTTCATGTATCTGACAGATTCGCATTTATGGTAGACTATGCGCATAACGCAATGGCGCTCGAAAGTCTTCTTAATACCATGAAGGAATATAAACCGAAACGCCTTGTGTCGATATTCGGCTGCGGCGGAAACCGCTCAAGGGACAGAAGATTCGAAATGGGCGAGGTTTCATCAAGATTAGCTGACCTTACTATAATAACGTCGGATAACCCTCGCTATGAAAAGCCGCTTGATATCATTGCGGACATTGAGACCGGCGTAAAAAGAGCCGATGGCGAATACGTTATCGTACCCGACAGAAAAGATGCTATACGTTACGCAATACTCAACGCCCGTGACGGCGACGTTATCATCCTTGCCGGAAAAGGTCATGAGAATTATCAGGAGATCGAAGGCGTTAAATATCATATGGACGAGCGCGAGCTTGTCGCGGAAGTAATGGAAGAGGAAGAAGTCAGAAAGGTTTTATAACAGGAGACAGAAAATGACAGAGATAAGGGATTACCGCGGACACATCAGGAATCATGCGGCATTATGCGAAGAGCTTGGTATCGAAAAAGGGCTTTCAAGGGAAGAAAGAGAAAAGAAAATACTCGTAAAAGCATATAAAAAATGGGGCACGGACTGCGGAAAGCACCTGCACGGCATGTTTGCCTTCATGCTCTATGATTCAGACGCTGACAAATATATCTGTGTAAGAGACCAGCTCGGAACAAGGACATTTTATTACTATATCACAGAGGACGGCAGGCTCCTTGCCGGAACTTCCATCAGCGATATTACATCACAGCCGGGCTTCGTAAAAGAATTCGATCATGAGGCGCTCGAGCTTTATCTTTCGTTCACATATCCGGCCGGTGAAAAAACATTTTATAAAGGCCTGAAAAAGCTTATGCCGGGCAGATGCCTTGTATGGCAGAACGGAAATATCGAGATCACCCGCTACTGGCAGCCGCATTTCGAGGAAGATCATTCAAAGACCATCGAAGAATGGGCAGAAATGATCAACGACACGGCAAAAATGCTTTTCGACGAAGTTAAGGACGATGACGAAAGAGCGGAATCCTTCCTTTCTGGCGGCGTTGATTCATCATATATCGCAGCCATGGGAAAAGTTGATACAGTCAATTCCATCGGATACGTTGACAAACGTTTTGACGAGTCATATCTCGCGGAAGAAACGGCAAATATCCTCGGTGTTAAATTCAACCGCTGCGTTATTGAGCCGGACGCTTATTTTGCCGAGGTTCCTTATGTTATGAAAAATATGGAGCTCCCGCTTGCCGATGCGTCAGCCATAGTATTTTCAATCGGCTGCAAAGCCACGGCAGAGCATACAAAGCTTGTATATTCAGGCGAGGCAATGGACGAATTCTTCTGCGGTTATCATATTTTCCATAATGCGGAGCGTTATGCGAAGGACCTCGAGAATTTCTACGCCGGAAATACAAACATCATGAAAGAGGATGAGAAGAAACGTATCCTTAAGGATTATACGGGAACGATGCTCCCGATAGATGTTTCGAAGCCTCTCTATCAGGAGACAAAGAACTGCGGTCCGCTCGAAAAAATGCAGAACGTAGACGTTCAGATCTATTTTGAGGGTGACATCCAGCTCAATGTCGACAGAATGAGCCGCGCGGCAGGCCTCGAGATCCGCATGCCCATGCTTGATACAAGAATGTTCGAGATCGCACAGAGGATCCCGCCGGAGTACAAGATCTCCGAAGATCAGACAAAGATCGTTTTCAGAAAAGCAGCGGAAAGCATCCTTCCCGATGAGATCAGCTACCGCAAAAAACTCGGATTTATCGTCCCGATAAGGATCTGGCTCGCAGACGAGCGTTATAACGGCGACGTTGTTAAACGCTTCCAGAGCGAAACAGCCGCGAAGTTCTTCAACGTTGAAGAGATCATGAATATCTACAACGATTACATCGGCGGACAGGACATGCTCTGGAGAAAAATATGGGTCATCTATACATTCCTTGTATGGTATGACGTATGCTTCGATGCCTGACGGCGGAATATAAGGGCATAATGACGAAAAACGCCATAAAAGAAAACCAAGGTTGTATTTTGAACTTTCTATGATAAAATAGGTGAAATATTTACAGGTTGAATGTAAAAATCCGGTCGAAACCGCAAAAAAACGCGCGGCTTTCGAACTGACATAAATGGAGGAATACAGATATGTGCGCAAAAAAAACAATCGATGATATCAACGTATCCGGAAAGAAAGTCCTTGTTCGCTGTGACTTTAACGTTCCAATCAAAAACGGCGTGATCTCTGACGACAAGAGGATCACAGCTGTACTTCCGACTATCAAAAAGCTTATGAATGATGGCGGAAAGCTCATCCTTTGCTCTCACCTCGGAAAGCCGAAAGGCTACGATCCGGCAAAAACTCTTGCACCCGTAGCAGAACGTTTAAGCGAGCTCCTTGGCAAGAAGGTGGTTTTCGCAGCAGATGAGAATGTAGTCGGCGAAAACGCAAAGGCCGCAGTCGCAGCCATGAAGGACGGAGACGTTGTCCTTCTCGAGAACACACGTTTCAATACAGAAGAGACAAAGAACGGCGAGAATCTCGCAAAAGCCCTCGCTTCACTTTGCGAAGTTTATGTAGATGACGCATTCGGAACAGCCCACAGAGCACATTGCTCAAATGTAGGCGTTACAAAATATGTTGACACATGTGTAGTCGGATATCTTATGCAGAAAGAGGTTGAAAACCTCGGAAATGCCGTTAACGATCCGGTACGTCCGTTCGTTGCTATCCTCGGCGGCGCAAAGATCGAAGACAAGCTCAATGTTATCAACAACCTTCTTGAGAAATGCGATACTCTTATCGTAGGCGGCGGAATGGCTTACACATTCCTTAAGGCTAAGGGCTATGAGGTCGGCAGCTCTATCGTTGACGATTCAAAGATCGACTACTGTAAGGAAATGCTCGCAAAAGCAGAGCAGATGAACAAAAAGCTCCTTCTTCCGATCGATGTTGTAATTACAAAGAGCTTCCCGGATCCGATCGACGCTCCTATCGAGACAACAGCTGTAGGCGTAGACGCTATTCCGGCAGACATGATGGGCCTTGATATCGGACCGAAGACATGCGAGCTTTTCGACAGCGTTATTAAAGAAGCAAAGACCGTTGTATGGAACGGACCGATGGGCGTATTCGAAAATCCGATCCTTGCCGCAGGTACAAAGAGCGTCGGCGTTTCTCTCGCGGAATCAGACGCAACGACTATCATCGGCGGCGGTGACTCAGCTGCAGCTGTAGCTGAAATGGGCCTTGCAGACAAGATGTCATTCGTTTCAACAGGCGGCGGTGCTTCCCTTGAATTCCTCGAAGGCAAAGAGCTTCCGGGCGTAGCTGCTGTAGACGACAAATAAAATATGTTTATCAATCATCCCCGGTTTGCAAAAGCCGGGGAAATCTCAAATAAGAAAACGGAGTAAGTAATATGGCAAGAAAAAAGATCGTAGCCGGAAACTGGAAAATGAACATGACACCTTCAGAGGCAATTGCTCTTGTTGAGACATTAAAGCCGCTCGTAGCAGGTGCGGATGTTGACGTAGTATTCGGCGTACCCGCAATTGATATCATTCCCGTTGCACAGGCTTGCGCAGGCACAGAGATCGCAGTCGCAGCTCAGAATATGTACTGGGAGGAAAAAGGCGCATACACAGGAGAGATCTCTCCTTTAATGCTCAACGACGCCGGCGTTAAATATGTTATCCTCGGACATTCTGAGAGAAGAGAATACTTCCACGAGACAAACGAAGATATTAATAAGAAAGTCCTTTGCGCATTTGCTCACGGCATCACACCTATCATGTGCTGCGGCGAAACACTTGAGCAGAGAGAGCAGGGCATCACTATGGATTTCATCCGCCAGCAGGTAAAAGTCGGCCTCCAGGGCGTAACAGCTGAGCAGGCCGCATCCATGGTCATCGCATACGAGCCTATCTGGGCTATCGGCACAGGCAAGACAGCAACAAGCGCACAGGCAGAGGAAGTATGCGGAGCTATACGTGCATGCATCGCTGAAGTTTATGACGAAGCAACAGCAGCAGCTATCCGTATTCAGTACGGCGGTTCCGTAAATGCCGGAAACGCAGCAGAGCTCTTTGCTATGCCGGATATCGACGGCGGTCTTGTAGGCGGCGCTTCATTAAAAGCAGATTTCGCGAAGATCGTAAAATATTGATAAAATGTAAAACTTTAATATGAAGACAAAAGGGCAGCTCCGGAGTAGATCGGGGCTGCCCTTCCTTGCTCCATGCTCATTTTTGTTAGGGCCTCAAATGTCTGAAAAAGTGTCCACACTTGTCCACAGGCCAAGTGCGCCCATTTTTCCGCCACTTGATCCCCTATATCATAAAAACTTTTACTTGCATTTTATGGAGAGATGTAGTAAAATTGCGCGCAATCAAGCGTAAATGAAGCTGAAAGGCTATATGCCCGTACAGTTGCTTTTATATTTAAGGAGGAAAGTAATATGGCAATCAAACTTGCAATCAATGGCTTCGGCCGCATCGGACGTCTTGCATTCCGTAAAGTTTTCGGAGATCCGGAATTTGATGTAGTAGCTATCAACGATCTTACAAGCCCGGAGATGCTCGCATACCTTCTCAGACATGATTCAACACAGGGAAACTACGGTCGTGATCACGAAGTAGTCGGCGGAGAAGATTCCATCACAGTTGACGGCAAAAAGATCACTATCTACAAAGAAGCAAGCGCAGAGAACCTTCCCTGGGGAGAGCTTGATGTAGATATCGTTCTTGAGTGCACAGGTTTCTACACATCAAAAGCTAAATCAGAAGCTCATATCAAAGCAGGCGCAAAGAAAGTAGTTATCTCAGCTCCGGCAGGAAATGACCTTCCTACTATCGTATACAATGTTAACCACAAGACACTTACAGCTGAAGACACTATCGTTTCAGGCGCATCCTGCACAACAAACTGCTTAGCACCTATGGCTCAGGCTCTTAACGATCTCGCTCCGATCAAAACAGGTATCATGTGCACGATCCATGCTTACACAGGCGATCAGATGACACTTGACGGACCGCAGAGAAAAGGCGATTTAAGACGTTCACGCGCAGCAGCAGTAAACATCGTTCCGAACTCAACAGGCGCAGCAAAGGCAATCGGCCTTGTTATCCCTGAGTTAGCCGGAAAGCTCATCGGCGCTGCACAGCGTGTTCCTACACCTACAGGTTCTACAACAATGCTCAACGCAGTAGTTGAAGGAAATGTAACAGTTGACCAGATCAACGCAGCTATGAAAGCAGCTACAAACGAATCCTTCGGTTACAATGATGACCAGATCGTTTCTTCAGATATCATCGGCATGTCTTACGGCTCATTATTCGATGCAACACAGACAATGGTTTGCCCGCTTGACAACGGCACAACACAGGTTCAGGTCGTATCATGGTATGACAATGAAATGTCTTACACATCACAGCTTGTAAGAACACTTAAGTACATGGCTACAATGGCATAATCAAATTTGTGGTTGGGATATATCCCGTAAATACTTAACGATGAAAACCCTCTGTGTAATAAACTGCACAGGGGGTTTTCATATTATATGCGGTTATCGCAGGATCGGGTAAGAGCGGGCAGGCCCGTTGCATTGGGTTTTTTAATAAAAATTTAAGGTCTGAATTCTTTTATATTTCACAAATAGATAATATACTGTGCAGGTATATCTAAACCGGAATTATAATGCCCGTATTAAGTTTTCTGACGGGTAAAACTGAAACAAAGAGGACTTTATGCTTCAGATAAAAAATATCAGCAAAAAATATGTGACCGGCGACCTGACCCAGATCGCGCTCGATGACGTTTCTTTAAATCTCAGAGATAACGAATTCGTTGCGATCCTCGGACCGAGCGGTTCGGGCAAAACGACCCTTCTTAATATCATCGGCGGACTTGACAGGTACGACAGCGGCGATCTTGTCATAAACGGGATCTCCACAAAGAAATATTCCGACCGTGACTGGGATTCATACAGGAATCATACTATCGGCTTCGTCTTCCAGAGCTACAATCTTATCCCGCATCAGACTGTACTGGCAAATGTTGAAATGGCCCTTACGATCTCCGGTATCGGCGGAGCAGAGCGAAAAAAACGCGCGATTGAAGCACTTGAAAAGGTCGGACTCGGCAATCAGCTCCACAAAAGACCAAATCAGATGTCAGGTGGTCAGATGCAGCGAGTAGCTATTGCCCGTGCTCTGGTCAATGATCCGGATATCCTTCTCGCCGACGAGCCTACGGGAGCGCTGGATACAGAAACCTCGGTGCAGGTAATGGACCTTTTAAAAGAGGTCGCAAACGACAGGCTTGTTGTCATGGTAACCCACAACCCCGAGCTTGCCGAAGAATACGCTACCCGAATCGTCAGAGTAAAAGACGGACATATTATGGATGACTCCATGCCCTTTGACGTAGCGGAGGAAGAGCTTACTGAACCCGAACATAAAAACATGGGAAAATCCTCCATGTCTTTTCTTACTGCCCTGTCCCTGAGCTTTAACAATCTTCTTACAAAAAAAGCAAGGACTATACTTACATCTTTTGCCGGTTCCATCGGAATCATAGGAATCGCGCTTATTCTCGCGATATCAAACGGCGTTGATGTTTATATAAATAATCTTGAATCGGAAACCCTTTCGGAATATCCTCTTTCGATCACGAAGGACGATATGGACCTTATGTCTTTGTTTACGGAAGCAAGTGAGGAATATTCAACAAACGCTTCGACAAAAGACGATTATGAAGTCGTTGAAAGCCAGACTATAGGAAAACTTCTTGCAAAAACCACGACAAACGACCTTAGATCTCTCAAAGAATATTTTGACAGCGGAGAAAGCGGAATAGAGGATTATACAAAGGCGGTAGAGTATTCTTATAATATAACGCCTTACATCTTCAAGCTGTCGGACGATGAAAAAGAATACAGAAAAATAAATCCCGATACGACATTTTCCGGAAGCAGCAGCGGAATGGACTTCATATCCATTGCAATGACCATGTCCGCAAGTTCGTCATATTTCAGCGCGCTTCCGCAGAACGAAGAGCTTTACAAGAATCAATACGATGTCTGCGAAGGAAGATGGCCGGAAAATTACAATGAATGCGTTCTTGTACTTACAGAGAACGGAGCTGTTACCGATACGCTTCTTTATGCGGTTGGACTTAAGGACGCCGACGAGCTCGACGCCTACATGGAAGCTTATAACAACGATGAAGAGGTAGTGATCGACGAGGAAGTTTCATATTACAACTATTCGGATTTTATCGGAATAGAGATGAAGCTTGTTGATGCTTATGAATTTTATGAGTATGACGATGAGTACGATATATATGTCGATAAAAGCGACAATGAAGAATATATGCTCGACAAGGTCAAAAACGGCGAAACTCTGACGATCGTCGGCGTAGTACAGCCGACAGATGACACTGTTGCGGCAATGCTTACTTCGGGAATCGCATACCCGGCAGAGCTCGAGCAGCATATCATGGAACGCGCGGAAAAAAGCGAAATTGTTAAAAAACAGATCGCTGACCCCGACATAAATATATTTACCGGCAAAGAGTTTGACGATGAGGATACATCCTTTGATCTGGAGTCTCTGTTTTCCGTAGATGAAGACGCGATATCGGATATGTTTGACTTTGATACGGATTCACTTTCTCTGGATGAGTCTTCTCTCGAGGATATGGATCTGAGCAGCCTTTCGGATTCCATGGACCTTTCATCACTCTCAGACAGTATGGACCTTTCATCACTCTCAGACAGCATGGATCTTTCTTCACTTACCGGAAGTATGGACCTTTCGAGTATTTTAAGTTCGATAGACCTGAGCAGCCTGAATGTGGAGGTATCCCAGGAAGAGCTTGTAAATCTGTTCGGATCGATCGTGAGCGGATACCTTGCGCAGGCAGCGGATGATCCTTCTACGGATTATTCAAAGCTTGGTGACGCTATGGCCGGATACCTGACTTCCTCCGATGCGATCGATATAATTACGGAGCATATGCGTGAGATACTCGAAAAAGTTTCCGCAGCAATGCCGACGAGAGAAGAGCTTGAAGCACTGACAACAGATGTTGTTAACGGACTTGCCGATTATATAACGGCACAGGATCCGGAGAATGCAGAAGAAGTCGCAAACGCGATATCCGAATACCTTAACGGCGGAACCGTACAGGCAAAGATAGACGCATACAATGCCGAGCTTCAGGAAAGAATAAACAATATCGATGTCGGCGCAGATGACGCAGCAGCGCTTGCAGGTGATCTTTATAACGGATATGAAAGCTATGCGGCTGAAAACTCGCTTCCGCAGACTTCAAAAATGCTTTCAAGCTTTTTAAGCTATCTGCAGACAGATGAAGCTATGACTCTTATAAGCGACGGAGTAAGCAAAGTCGTTGATCTGGACGCTCTTCAGACTCAGCTTGGCAGCGTATTGACGAACGCGATGTCAGGCTTGACGGACGGCATTTCAAGCTCTATGTCAACGATGATGACGTCAGTAATGACATCCCTGATGTCGTCCTTAAGCTCTGTACTCGGCGATTCATTAACAAGCAGCATCACAGATATGATGAGCAGCGTAATGGATCAGATCACAGACTCCATGACAGACGCATTTTCCTTTGACAGCGACTCGCTGGCGGACATGGTCGATATCGGCATGGACAGCGACAGCCTTATGGAAATGATGACATCCATGGCATCATCCACGAGCTATGATGACAATTTAACAAGCCTCAACTATGCGCAGGTCGAGGATCCTTACAGTCTGTCGATATATCCTAAAGATTTCGACAGCAAGACAGAAGTAATAAATATCCTTAACAACTATAACGACGTCTGTAAGGCAAACGATCAGGAAGATAAGGTGATCTCGTTTACGGATACTATCGGAACGATGACCGCATCCATAACGAAGATGGTCGATACGATATCTTACGTGCTTATCGCATTTGTTGCGGTTTCGCTGATAGTTTCTTCGATAATGATCGGAATAATCACATATATTTCCGTTCTCGAAAGAACGAAAGAGATCGGTATCCTCAGGGCGATCGGAGCATCAAAGAGAAATATCTCCCAGGTGTTCAACGCAGAGACGTTTATCGTCGGATTGCTTGCCGGCCTGATAGGCGTAATAGTTTCGGCAATATTGACTATACCTATAAACGCGA
>R11__coassemble_2121_pt1 | contig 10195 bp, 11 predicted proteins | sample R11__metabat2_low_PE_003 | metagenome-assembled genome bin R11 | reverse complement strand
GCGACGAGCTGAGCATGCGTCAGCCATTTTTTCTTTTTTTTGGTATTGATACTGCTTTCCAAAATCAGTTTCCTCTGTTTTCCGAATGCTTTTTAAGCTTTTACTTCTTTGATGATTTTGATTTCTTATCGCTTCCGTAGCTGTAGCCGTAGCGATATCCGTATTTTTTATAATAGTAATTTTTGTTTCTGCGGTAATTTACTTTGTTAAGGACGACTCCGAGGAAGGGGCAGCCCGTGCCGCGAAGCTCTTCTATATCTTTCTGAACAGCCTTGCGCGATATCTTATTTGCTTCAATAACAAGCATTGATCCGTCGCAATTCGGAGCAATGATAAGGCCGTCAACAACGAAGAGCGGCGGGCAGTCGATAATGATATAATCGAATACCTTTTTTGATGTTTCGATAAGCTGCTTCATTCTTGCATTTGCAAGAAGCTCGGACGGGTTCGGCGGAATGATCGGACCCGCGAATAATATAAAAAGGCCCTTCTCATTTGTCTGATAGATAACGTCATCCGTGCCCTTCTGGCCTGTGAGGTAATGAGCAAGCCCCGCATCGATCGCTGAGGGGTCTTCGGCAAGGTGGCTCGTTACGGACTTTCTGAGATCGGCGTCGATGAGGAGTACATTTTTATGGAGTGCCGCAAGAGACCGGGCAAGCTGGAGGGAAACAAAGCTTTTTCCTTCATCCTCTATTGTACTCGTCAGCATGAAAACCTTTTTCTCGGATCCGGAGAATAAAAGGTTTGTTCTCAGCTGTTTTATCTCTTCGTTGTAGCCATATGATAATTCACGAAAATGCAGTGATATCTTCTTCATTATGTTCCTCCTTTTTTCGGAACCTGTTTTTGTTGCTTTTCGGCTTTTCAGCCCTTTAATATATTTATCGGGTTGACATACATAAGTGCGTGTGTATAATCTTCCCCTGATTTTCTGCTTAAATATTTTGCACACTTTTCGAGCTCGGGGATCCGGTATTGCACGTCATGCGCATCGGAGGCGATGACACTCGTCAATCGCTCGGAAAGCAGGTATTCGCAAAGCTTTTTCCGGCTTCTGTCCTCGTTTCCGAGAATGGCTTCGGCATTATTCTGGAGGAGGGCGCCGAGTTTTGCAAGCTCTTTTGCATGCGAGGGTTCGTTCTGGATCGTGTGGTATCGTTCAACATGTGCGATAAGGGGCCGCATTCCGTATGCTTTCACATAGCGGCATGCATCGACGATTTCGGAAAAGTGCGCGTCATAGGAAAACTCTATCAGTAAAGTCTTTACTTCCTGCCCCATAGGGATGACTCTTTTCTGTTTTATAAGCTCCTTTGTCTGTTTGTCATAGTAGTATTCGCGGCTGAGGTGGAGCCTTATCGGGATCTCCTCCTCTTTGCCCATTTTCGCAAGCTCTTTTCCTATGCGGAGAATTTTTTCATTCGGAGAGTCGAACATGCCTTCACGAAGGTGCGGTGTGAGACATATGTGTCTTACATGTTGTTTCGCTTCCATGCGGAGGAGTTCAAGGGCTTCGTCGTAGTCCTGGGCTCCGTCGTCAACATATGGAAGTATATGACAATGGATGTCGGCTAAATTCATTTTCTCTCCGGGTGGTCTTTAATGTCTTTAAACATTTTACAGCCTCTTCGATATATTACATCGAAGAGGCTGTAGTTTTTCTTTATCTCTCCGTACTTTGCCTTACGGCAGGTATCAGGTCAAGTTAAAGATTATGCTCTTTTTCTGCGAACGCAAACTGCTGCTGCGCAAGCGCAAGCTGCAACTGCTGCTGCAAGGTAGAGAGCCATTGTGTTCTCGCCTGTTGTCGGTGAAGTTGTTTTTCCTGTTGAGGAAGTTGTTCCTGATGTCTTGCCGTCTGCTGACTTGTCCTTCTTGTCAGGTGTCTGGCCTTTCGCAATAACTTCAAGAACTGCTGTGTTGGATGTGCCGTCTGTGTATGTGAATACTACAGAGTGTGATCCAACTGAAAGTGTCTCGAGGTAGTCATTTGAAAACAAAACGACTGTTGAACCTGAGGCTGCAACATAATTTCCCGCACTGAGTGTTGCGCCGTCGACGATGATTCCTGTGAAATCTTCATAAGCGCCTGTGCAGGTCATTGATACTGCAACGCCGCTGCCCTTAACATACTGAGCATCGCCTAAAAGATATTCAGGTGATTCGATGTCCGGACCGCTTGCGAGTACTGTCATGCAGCATGTTGTGAGTGCTAAAACCAGCGCTGCGATAGATACGAGTACTTTTTTCATTGCTTTACATCTCCTTTTTAATAATACGTATTATTTATATGAACGGCTCCCGGCGGAATTACATCTGGCGCCTCCGGATAAGCACATGGATATTCGCGATTTAGCCGCGGATAAAATGCGACTTGCCGCCTCATACTGTTACATAGTATCACAATATATGTGCCGTTGCAATATGCTAATTAATAATTTTGAAATATTTTTTCGGCCGGTTTATATATATATATATGATTTCCAAATCTGCAGCCGTGCCGTTACTCTTCCGTTGGTATGTAAAATAAATTTATTACCATATCGTAGATCCCATCGTCATCCGCATAAAATTCCGAATATTCATCGCCGGCTTTATACTCTCCGGGGATCGTGTATTTTTCCGAAAGCAGCTCGTAATCCGCAAAGGTCTTCAGATCGTCGACATACAGATCTGTTTCTATGTAGTCTGCCGCTGCGTTGTAAAGTGTTGTAATGCCCACTTTTCCTGCGGCGATCTGTGAGAACAGCTGCCGGATAAACCAGGATTGCTGATTCATTCGTCCGACGCTGGCATCCGATGACGTATGGCTTCTGTGACGTACAAAAGCTTCAACTTCCGTGCCGTTCAGCGTAACTGTCGCGCCTTCCGTATACGCTTCATTCACATCGGAAAAGTCCTGGTCGAAAGTAAGCGTTATCCCGCCCATCGCGTCAACGGCGGCAACGATTCCATTCATGGTCATGGAAAGATAATCATCTATCTGAATATTGTACAGAAGCTCAGATATTTTGTTCTTCATAAGACGGCAGCTTCTTGAGGCGCTGTCGGAGCTTGAATACTGAAGGGCAAGCTGGGCAAGCTTTGTAAAAACGATCTCATGATCGCTGTTGTAAACATCCACGCCGACCATGGTGTCACGCGGAAGCTCAAGGATCTGTATTGTTTTTTCCGCCTTGTTGAGGATAAAGATTATATCTGTGTCGGCGCAGCCCATGTATCCGATATCGCTTCCGTCGATCTCCGCTTTTTCTTCGGTATCGACACCGAGGAAAAGGATCGTGGAGATGTCGCGGTTTTTCGTATAGGTCTTTCCGTTGTAGCTTATGGTTGCCGGAAGCTCTTCGTAGACAGCCGACGGCGATGTTGACGTATCTTTTTCGCTTTCCGATGAAGCTGAAGCTTCTGTTGTCGAGCCGGATCTGAGCGCAAAAAATGCCCCTGCGCCGCCTGCGGCCGCTATTACGATCACGGCTATGATTATCGGAATAATGCTTTTTTTAGTCATCGGTGCCTGTGAGTACTCCTATTACGAGGTAGCGTCTGTCCGTGCCGTCGCTTGTGCATGTGCTTAAGGTGACGATCTTGTCATCAGAGGTTACGGTCACGTCATCCGCAACACGGTTGTCCATGTCCTTCAGGCTGTAGATCTCGTCAAGAAAAGCCTGGCATTGGTCTTTGTCCTCGAAATTGTATTTGTATGTGATAAGTTCGTCTGTGTAATATACGGCGGCAAATATCGTGTAGGTCAGAGTCGCGTCGGGAGTGTATATCTTCATTTCCCGGTGCGTATTGAAGTAATCGTCATTTGCGTAATTGCTGAGGCTGCCGAACATGGAGCCGTCGTTCATGTCGTGGCCGTATATGAGCGTGTTGAAATTTGAGAAATCCTTTGCGGCTACAAGCTGTGTGTATATTGAGCCGGGATAGCCTTCATAGCCTTCGATAGTTCTGTTGAGGTAATAGTCGTCGTCGGTTGAGTGCTGGACGATAGGGTAGTCTACGACGGTGTCCGTTATGCTGATCCAGGCATAAATGTCCGGATTGATCGCATGAAGGGCGTCGAAATCGACGGAAGAAACGTATGGCTCCTTTGTGGGCTCCTCGGTCGGGGCTTCGGTCGGAACGGTTTCCTCTGTGGGGGCGGCCGTCGGGGGCTCTGTGGGAGCGGCTGTTACGGTCGTAACTGCCGTGTCGGTCTTCAGATCCTCATAGACCTTTTCTCTCATTTTCTGTGAGATGAGAGTATAGGCAATAAATCCGACGCATCCTGCCGCAACGGCTATGCATAAGATAAAGATCGCAAGTCTTTTTTTACTCATTCAGACACCCGCTGTATTATGCAGCTTTGCCCTTTTCGATTGGAAGTGCCGAAAGTGTATTGACTCCGAGATATTTTCTGACGTCTTCGTCCGTCTTGATCGTGTCGTCAAGCATGTATCTGAGAGTAATGAGTACAGCTGCGAGAAGAGCGAGAACGAGTCCGCCGAGAGCGGCATTCTTATAAAGGCTCGGACTTACCGGATTCGTCGGTGCGACCGCGGACTCTACCATGGACGGAGCATCCGTATTCATGATGTCGGCGATCTGGTTCCTGAGGACTTTTGCAAGATCATTTGAAATAGATGCGGCAAGCTCCGGGCTGGCGTCGGTTATTGTGATCTTGAGCATGTGGGTGTCGCTGGGGTTCGTTACGCTGATCTTTTTCGCAAGCTCTGTTGTTGAAATATCGAGATCGAGGTCATCGATGACTGTCTCGAGGACAGGCCTCGTCGTTGCGACAACGGTGAAGTCTCCGGCGAGCTGGTTGCTGAGCTGGAGGTCCGCTACGGATGTGATGCTGGTTGTTTTGCTGTATACGTAAATAAGTGAGCTGGCCTGATACTGCGGTGTGATCATGAAATATGTGTAGGCACCGGCTGCGCCTGCTCCTATTATAAAGCAAATGATAAGAAGCCAGAGCTTGCGAAGAAGAACTCCCGCAAGTTCGAGAAGATCTATGGTATCTTCTTCGTGAACTGCAGCTGCCCTTATCTGATTTATATTTCTGATGTTATCTCTTGTGTTTGCTGTGTTGTTTTCCATAATGTACCTCCGTATGGTCTCAATCAGCTGTAATATTGTTCCGTGAAAGAATCATTCTTCAAATGTAAATGTCTTGAGGAACTGTTTTGCCCTCTCTGTCTGCGGAGCATCGAAAAACGCTTTTGCGTCTTTTCCTTCTTCGACGATCCTGCCGCCTTCGATGAAAATGACTCTGTCGGCTATTGCTCTCGCGAAGGCCATCTCATGTGTGACGATGAGCATTGTACTGCCCTCTTTTGCAAGACCGAGTACAACGTCGAGAACCTCGCGGACCATCTCGGGGTCGAGTGCTGCGGTGATCTCATCGAGAAGAAGGACTTCCGGGTGCATGGCAAGGGCGCGGACGATGGCAACTCGCTGTTTCTGTCCTCCGGAAAGCATTCGCGGATAATCCTTGCCTCTGTCGCCGAGGCCGACTCTCTCGAGAAGCTTCAGAGCTTCGCTTTCTGCTTCTGCGCGGCTTCTTTTCTGAACCTTGACGGGCGCGAGCGTGATATTGTCGAGGATGGTCTTGTGCGGGAAAAGCTCATAGCTCTGGAATACCATGCCGACCTTCTGGCGCACCTTTGTAATGCTCTTGTCATCGCGAAGGACGGGCTCGTCGTCTATAAGGACCTGACCGCCCTGGATGGGTTCAAGTCCGTTTATGCAGCGGAGAAATGTACTTTTTCCGCAGCCGGACGGGCCGATGACAACGATGACTTCGCCTTTTTTTACATTAAGGCTTATATCGTCAAGGACGGTCCTTCCGTCGTATTCTTTATGAAGATGTTCAACTTTGAGCAGGGCTTTTTCTTCTGACATTGTTTTTCTTCCTTAAATTCAGCTTTACTTGCGGAGGATCAGCTCCATTTTTTCTCGAGGAATGCCGCAAGACGGCTTATTGCAAAGCATATGATGAAGTAGAGTAAAAATACTGTAGCAAAAATTCCGAAAGCCGCGTTTGGCGAGCTTGTTCTGTTTGCTTCGATGATCTGCTGGCCGACTTTCAGGACTTCTACGATTCCGATCATCATTACGAGCGATGTTGTTTTTATCATACGCGTAACAAGATTTATCGAAAGCGGGATCAGACGGCGGAGCGTCTGCGGAACTATAACGTAGAGATAAACCTGTGACGATGTGAGGCCGAGCGCCTGCGCGCTTTCGTACTGGATCGCCGGAATGCTGATAAGAGAACCTCTGACAAGATCTCCCATCTCGGCAACGCCCCAGAACGCGAATACAAAGATCGCTGCTGCTTCGGCTTCGATATTCCAGCCGAAGACTCTCGTTGTTCCGAAATATACGATGAAAAGGAGAACGAGCTGAGGCATGATGCGGACTATTTCAAGGTAGACCCTCGTTACGGCCTTTATTACCGGATTCTTTGATGTCATGATAACGCCGAGGACAAAGCCGAGTATTATGCTTATCACGACAGCTATAAGGCTTATACGAACAGAGACCCAGAGACCGCCAAGCAGGCGCAGGAAGTTCGTGCCTTTAAATAAAACGTCAAACCCCAAACTCTGCACGGCGCACCCTCCTCTCTATGATGCTTCCGATTATGGATACGGGGAGCAGCATGATAAGGTAGAATATTACGAGCATGAACAGGCATTCGACTGTTTTTGCGTACATTCCGATAAGGTCCTTCGCCGTGAACATAAGGTCCATAAGGCTGATGACCGAAAATACACTTGTTTCTTTTAAAAGGAAAATGATATTCGCAACGATTCCCGGAACGCTTATCGAAACGGCCTGCGGGAAGATGATATTCGTAAATGTCTGGCTTTTCGTCATTCCGAGTGAAAGGGCACTCTCTGTCTGAATGGGAGCGATGCTTTCAAGGCCGCTTCGGAATGTTTCTGCCATATATGCGCCGCCGTGAAGGCCGAGGCCGACGATACCGCAGACTTCTGGCGTTATTGAAAAGCCGATCTTCGGAAGAGCAAAATAAATGAAGAAGAGCTGGACGAGAAGCGGCGTGTTTCTGATGAGCTCGATATAGACCGATGCGATCTGACGAAGGACGGGGATCCTGAAATGCTTTATTGCCGCGCAGATTATGCCTATGACAAAAGACAAGGCAATACCCATCCAGCCGATCTTTGCGGTCAGGATAAGGGCGTCCTTGTATAAAGGAAGATATTCTATAAGAATGTCGACGTTCATCTGCTATTTCCCCATTTTTTCATTAACTTCCGTATATTAGCATTAAATATAGCCGGTGTCAAAGCTTTAAAGGGGCAGACCGCAAAAAATAAAGAAAAAAACAGGGTCTGCGGCGGCATACCGCAGGCCCTGTTGGCTGAATTTATATATTTTCCCTTTGTTTACTAAGGCAGATACCTCCGTGCCGCTTCATAAACAGCTTGCGATCCGGATGCTTATTTGTCTTCAAAATCGAAATGATACGGCAGTCCGAGAGTGTCGCGTACCTGGATGATCTCCTTCTGTACGGCTTCGCCGACCGGGACGCCCTTGTCTTTACGCTCCTGCCATACAAGCCATTCTTTTTCGCCGGCTGTATAGATGCGCTCTTCTCCGGGAGCAACCTCGCTGTTTCTGAGGGCGCGGCAGATATCTCCGGCTGTTTTTCTGAATGTATCGAGTCCCATGAAGAATTCCGGATTTATAACAAAGAAGAAATGGCCGAGATGATACATCTGCGGGCTTCCGTCCGGAGCAACGCCTGTAAGAGCTTTCATAAAGGGGCCTCCGGCGAGCGCTGCGGAAAGGATCTCTACAACTGCGGCATAACCGTAGCCTTTGTAACCGCACATCGTGTCGCCTGCTCCGCCGAGAGGGGTAAGAGCTGCTGTTCCGTCAACGAGTCTCTTAAGAATCTCTGCGGAATCTGTGAGGATAGAGCCGTCGCGTCCGATAACCATGCCTGCGGGAGTATCTTTTCCTTCTCTTTCGTAATATTCGATCTTGCCGCGCTGTACAGTAGATGTTGCGCAGTCAAGGCAGAACGGGAATTCCTCGTCTGTCGGGATGGCAAATGTAAGAGGATTCGTTCCCATCATATTGTCTACGCCGAATGTCGGAGCGATGGACGGGCGGGCATTCGTGCCTGTGATGCCGATGAGGCCTTCTTTTGATGCCATGGTTGCCCAGTAGCCGGCAATTCCGTAATGAGTTGAGTTATAGATAGTTCCGCCGGCCATGCCGTACTGCTTTGCTTTTTCGATGAGCATCGTCATCATTTTGTGTGACGCGACCATGCCGCTGCCGTCGTGAGCATCGATAACTACGGTCGTCGGGGTCTCTTTTACGATCTCAACATCCGTGACGGGCTTAAGAGTACCTTTTACGATCCTGTCGATATAAATAGGCTTGAATCTGTTGCAGCCGTGGCTTTCGATTCCTCTTCTGTCGGATTCGAGAAGCACGTCCGCGCATATTTTTGCGTCCTCTTCGGGCATTCCGTAGCCTTTAAACGCGTCAATGAGGAAGCTGTTCATTAATTCCCATGAAACATAGGGTCTTGTTTCGATCTTGTTTGCTGCCATAGCGGCTCCTTTCCTGTCATCATTAAATACGACAACAACTAAGGTAAAACTATCAGATTATCCGTTCGGAGTCAATGCTTCTGCGGAACGGCAAATGTGCCGACAGCCGTCGCAAGGATCTTGTTGCCTTCCGGAAGAGGAAGATATGCCTCCGCGTATGAGGTCGCGAGAGAACGGCCGGCGCTCGTTGCGCGGGCTTTAATGTAGACGTAGCCTTCCATCGGGACCGGCTTTAAATAATTTATTGTCATGGAAGCTGTCGGCGGGATCGATCCTCCGGCATACGGGAATATGGAAGTAAACATCGTGAGGTCGAACATCGCGGCGATGATCCCGCCGTGAAGCGAGCCGATTCCGTTGACTTCCCACTCGAGGAGCGGGTATCTCAGTGTGACTTCTTTTTCTTCGACATTACATGATACATACTCTGCCTTGAGACGTCCGTTTATCGAATCGGCCATAAGCGTATTTATACGATTGACCTCATAAAGAAATCTTTCCTCTGTTGAGAGATACTGAAAGCTGTCGATGTCTTCTTTTTTTATAGTGTTTTCCATTTTGTTCCCCTTTATTGCTCTTCCGTTCCGCTAAGCTCTGCGGCCGCGGCGTCGAGCGTATTTTTAAATTCTTCAAGTGTCTGAGCTTCGTTTATCCTGCGGCGGAGCGAGGCGGCACTGCGGAAGCCTTTAAGATACGATGCGGCATGCGTGCGCATCTGGCGGATACCGATATACTCGCCTTTGGCTGCAGTAAGCGCTTCGGCGTGCTTTTTCATCATGGCGATGACTTCTGCTGCCGGAGGACGGTCAAGGGCAGATATTCTTTTTCCGGCAAAATTTCTCCGTTCAAATGCTTCATTTCCGGCTTCGTCCAGGCCTTCGCGGATCTGGCGGAATATCCATGGATCGCCGCATGCTGCGCGTCCGACAAGAAGTCCGTCGCAGCCTGTCTGCGAGAGCATAGCGGCTGCCGATGCCGCATCACAGATATCCCCGTTTCCGAAAACAGGGATGCTTACGGCTTCTTTAACCTCAGCGATCACGCTCCAGTCTGCCCGGCCGGAGTAATATTGTTCGCGTGTTCTTGCATGAACGGCAATTGCGGCAATTCCGCATTCTTCCGCAATACGGGCTATTTCGGGAGCATTTATACACTCCTCGTTAAAGCCGGACCGGATCTTTATAGTGACGGGCTTCGAGCTTGCGGAAACCATTGCCTTAAAGACTTTTTCGGCGAGGAGAGGCTCTTTCATAAGTGCGCTCCCTTCCCCGTTTTTTACAACCTTTGGCACGGGACAGCCCATGTTCAGGTCTATGATATCACAGGGCTTTTCCTCTATGATCTTTATCGCCTCCGAAAGGGTCTCCGGCTCGTTTCCGAAAAGCTGCAGCGCAACCGGAGCTTCCTCCTTCGTCATATCCATGAGGTCGTTTGTGTTCCGGTTTCTGTAGGTTATGGCTTTTGCGCTGACCATTTCCGTGTATAAAAGGCCGGCGCCCATTTCCTTGCAGATGCTGCGGAATGTGTGGTCCGTAAAGCCGGCCATCGGGGCGAGCCCGACGGGATATTCTATTGTAAGGTCTCCGATCTTTACAGGTTTCATAGGC
>R11__coassemble_2083_pt1 | contig 10341 bp, 8 predicted proteins | sample R11__metabat2_low_PE_003 | metagenome-assembled genome bin R11 | reverse complement strand
GACGAATACGAGAAGGAAGAGCTGTTAGCTCTCGAAAAAGAGGTCCTCGGCGTATCACGCAAAGAAGCGGGCCGCTGCTGAAATCCAAGTCTTTTGTCTTTTGAATTTCAGCGGCGGCCCGCTTCTTTTTATTTAAAAAATTATCAGATCCTTGCTACTCCGCTTTCTCTCGCGGCTTTAGCAACTGCTGCGGCAACGGCCTGAGCTACTTTTTTATCAAGGGGGCTCGGAATGATGTTTTCTGCTGTAAGCTCGTCATCCGGGATATAGGATGCGATAGCTTTTGCGGCGGCGATCTTCATCTCTTCGTTTATGTCTTTTGCGCGCACATCGAATGTTCCGCGGAAGATTCCGGGGAAGGCAAGTACGTTGTTAAGCTGATTCGGGAAATCGGATCTGCCTGTGGCAACGATGGCCGCGCCGGCTTCTTTCGCTTCGTCGGGCATGATCTCGGGTGTCGGATTTGCGCAGGCGAAGATGATCGGGTCTTTTGCCATTGATCTTACCATGTCCTTTGTAACGGAATTCGGAGCGGATACACCGATGAATACATCCGCGCCCTTCATAGCATCAGCGAGAGTTCCGGATACTTTTGCGAGGTTCGTTACTTTAGCCATTTCCTCTTTTACAGGGTTCATACCTTCGGTACGTCCGTCATAGATAGGTCCTTTTCTGTCGCAAAGAGTTACGTCCTTAATGCCGGCTGAAAGAAGGAGACGGCAGATAGAGATCGCTGCTGCACCGGCGCCGTTTATAACAACTTTGATCTTATCAAAGGATATTCCTGTTACTTTGCAGGCATTTGTAATGCCGGCGAGGGCAACGACTGCCGTTCCGTGCTGGTCGTCGTGGAAGATCGGAATGTCGCATTTTTCTTTGAGCTTTTTCTCGATCTCGAAGCATCTCGGAGCGGAAATATCTTCAAGGTTAACTCCGCCGAAGCTGCCTGAGAGAAGATAAACTGTGTTTACGATCTCATCTACATCGTTGCTTTTTATGCATAAAGGAAAGGCATCTACATCGCCAAAGGATTTGAAAAGGACACATTTTCCTTCCATAACAGGCATGCCGGCTTCCGGTCCGATGTTTCCGAGGCCGAGAACGGCTGATCCGTCTGTAATAACCGCACACATATTCCAGCGTCTTGTAAGCTCATAGGATTTTTCCACATCTTTCTGGATCTCAAGGCAAGGCTGGGCAACACCCGGTGTATAAGCAAGAGAAAGGTCTTTTGCGTCTTTAAGCTCGACCGTGGAAATGACATTTATCTTTCCTTTTTTCTCATAGTGCATCTGTAAGCTTTCTTCAGCGATAGTCATGACTTTTTTCCTTTCTTATCATAAAATATGGCAAAAAAACGGCTCAGCCGTTTTTTATCCTTGTTTTTCATGTGGAATATTATCACATGGGCGAGGCATAGTCAAAGCTTATTCCGTTACCTCGTAATAATATTCCTCGCCTTTTTCGAGGGCACGGTAAAACTCCTTTGAATCCTCGGGGCGGGGCTTAGTAAAAAGACTTACAACGATCATGCACACAAGCGATCCGGCAAATCCTATGGCCCCGTACCATGAGCCGCCTATATCCCATACAAAATATGTCATTAATACGAGGACAGTTCCGACGACTGCGGCTGCGACCGCTGCCTGCTTTGTCGCTCTTTTCCAGTAGATCCCTATCACAAGTATCGGGAAAAGCGGCATAACGATAGCGATCGCGAACATGATCAATGTGAATATCAGGTCCGGGGGATCCATTGCCATTATTATGCTCACGGCACCGACAGCTGCTATAACGAGCCGCATCACAAGCATCTGCTGCTTTTCATTTACCTTCAGGCCGAAGGTATTGCGGATTATGTCCGTGGATATGATTGAACCTGTAACAAGGAGAAATGAGTCGGCCGTTGATATTCCTACCGCAACGGCTCCGATAAAAAAGCCCACCATGAGTACGACAGCCAGAGTCGGATCGGTCTTATCTATCACATTCTGTATAAGGTAAGGGATTATATATTCCGTGTCATCCGTGCTGAGTCCGGGAAGCAGCGCGATACTTATCATGCCTATGAGCATAGTTCCCGTCCACACAAATGCCTGCATTACGGGAGTAAGGAACATGAGCTTTCTTTGAGTATGCAGGTCTGATCCCGAATATCCCGAACGTATGAAAACGTGCGGAAGCATAACCGTCCAGCCTATAGCGCAGCTGAACGGATATCCGAATCTCGCGCTGTAAGGCACCCAGCCGTCCGGGCCGGGATATGAAAACCAGCTGCTTGTATTTTCCCAGATAGTATCGACCGCTGTTTTTATCGATCCGTCAAAGGCTGTAAAAAGGCAGACGATCACTATTATCCAGAGTATTGAAATATAAACGAGGCCCTGGATCGTATCCGTCAGAGCGATCGATTTCAGTCCGCCTATCATAACATAGGCAACTATAACGATCCCGACGATCAGAACTACGTTTTTATAATTTATTGCTCCGCCTGAGGCGATCTCGGCAGCTTTTGATATAGCTATAAGTACGCTTGTTACATACGGAAAAGAAGCGCAGAGGAATACAAGCGCAAGAATCACACGGAGAACAGGGCTTTTAAATCTGTCGTAATAAAAATCCGCCGGTGTCGTATATCCCCGTACACTGTTAACGATCCATACTTTGTTCATGACAAAGTGAACGATAAGCGGAAACAGGCAGATATAGCTCAGCTCCGAAGCCCAATATCCTAAGCCTCCTCTGTAATATGCTCCGGGTCCTGCGAAGAAGACCCAGGTACTCATAAGCGAGGCAAGATAAGTCATAACGAGTATCGGCCACTTTATGCTTCCGGAGCCCGTCGCAAATCCCCGGGCGCTCCTGCTTTTGCTCCGGGTGTTTTCGATCAACGCGATTGCAAGAATAAACGCCAGATACAGAGCGAAAATTATCCAGACAGACCTTGTGCTCAGCATTCACCCGGCTCCTCTTTTAAGCTTAATATTGCATTGACAGGTATTTTTGATTCGCCGGACGATATATGATCATTTTTTTCACTTGCCTTTTCCGGCGGCTGTGTGGCTTCGCCATGGTCTTTCAGCTTGTATATCCTGCAGACCTTGAAAAGACCGACATAGATAGCGATCCACAGAGGGATCAATGTGATCATACCGTGGATTATCGCAGCCGGAGCGTTATTGTATTCCGGCACGAACGGCAGATTGTAGCAGACATAAAATATTATTACGACCGCAAGCCATATTTTCTCGGTTTTTGTTATTTTCATATTTGTCCTTTTCTTTTTTTTTCCGGGCCGTGTTCTGCTTCAAATGAGCCTCAATGACTGCAAAGTTCTTCTTTTGCTCTGAGCACTATCTCGTGTATCTGCTCAAGCTTCTTGTCCGAATGGATCTCCGGGGCAGGCTTTGCCATGATCGCTTCATATTTTTTCAGTGCTCTCTCCAGGATATCCGTTTCCTCGTCTTTTTCGCCTTTGATGACGCCTTTAAAGAAAAGCCCGGGACGCTGCATTTCATGGAAATGATCGAGCGTATGTTCACTGGTCATGTATCCGCCGGCGTCATCTCCCTCAAGCAGCTCTTCAAAATCGAGAGTTTCGTCATCTACAGCAAGGCCCTTTCGCAATACCTTTGCTATCCCGAATATTTCGTCATCGAGTATCAGCGCCTGCGGATTTATTGTTTTTGCCGTCTCCATCTGGCCGGCGCCGCCGAGAACGCTTGCATCCGACATGGCCATGGCATGTATAAGGGATGTGCGCTCTATCATGTTCTGCCCGTCAAGCAGCATGCTGTCCGTACCCGTTCCGTAAGAATGACATGGGATCTTGTAGCCCTGCTCGAAAACCTGCATGCAGATAAGCCTTCCTAAGGTTATCTGTGTATTTGACTGAAGCGTATAAGTTGTCATCATGTCCATGGAGAAAAGCAGCGGAGTTGCGATCACCGGCAGTCCCGGGCAAAGCAGCTCAAGCATAACTATCTGCGCGAGAACATCCGCACATGCGGCAAGCGCCGTACCCTGTGCTGTGACAGGGGTGTTCGCTCCTGCTGTAGGAAGTGCACATGGCTGGACCGGGATACCGGCTTTTGCACATTCGTAAAGTATCTCCGCGTCCATGTATTTGAATTTCAGTACAGGGACGCTGCAGGAAATAAAGCTTACGAAGGGCTTTTCCCGAAGTGCCTCATATCCGCCTGCGGCTGCAGCGCACATTTCAATAAGATATTTTGTATTATCTGCCTCGTATGGCTGGATCCAGATATGCTTTTCAGACACGCGAAGCGCGGTCTCCAGCGTATAAACATCTATTGCCTCGCCCGGGACGGCATCGTCGCAGGCCGACGGCAGCGCGACAAAATCTATGTTCTCAAGTTCGTTTGTAAGTCTGTACCACTCTTCAGTATCGCTTAAAGTAACGTGATGCTTCTGTCCGTCTGCGGTGAGATAATTCGGGGCGCCGGTACATGTACGTGTATAAAAGCTTCCTTCCGGGTGCGGGAATTTCATGTTGTATTTTTCATTCTGGCCGTAAAGTGTGAACTCCTTCGGCGCCGCGTCCACTGCTTTTTTTATAAGCTCTTTTGTAAAATAGATCTGATCTCCTTCCACACGGCAGCCTGCGTCTTTCAGCTCTTTTTTCATTTCCGGATGATCCATGTGGATGCCTCTTTCAATAAGCAGGCGCTCCATGCGATCCATAAATAACTTCTGCTCTTCTATTGTCAAAACCTGATATTTGATCCTGCCGTTCATTTTATCCTCCGTTTTACCTGAGTTCGTTTAAAATTGATTCAGATGCCAAAACCTGATTTCTGATTATTCGACTTGATACGTGTCAAGACACTTGTCGATATTGTTGCCTATTATAATACCCGACAGTGAATTGTCAATGAAAAAGTAATATTTTCTTTCTTATATAAAAGAGCTCCCCGGCTTTCGCCGGGGAGCTTATCATGCACTACCGCAGGTTTTTAAAATACGCATCTATTTTTTCCGATGCTTCTTTAACGATCTTATTTACATCCATTCCGATAACATCCAGGTTTTCGGCTTTAAAGCAGCGGCAATCCTCAATACCGTACATGCCCTGAGCCATCATCTTTATGTATCCGTAGCCGAACTCTTCATTAAATATGGTTCCTCCGGCCGTGGTAACATAAAAAAGCTTTTTTGCTCTGCTCATTCCTATCGGGATTCCCTGCTCGGAATACCGGAATGTAATGCCTGAAACTGTGATCGCCTCAATATATTTCTTCAGGATGGCCGGGAATGACATATCCCAGAACGGCGCCGCTATGACGATCGTATCCGCGGCAGCAAATTGCTTTGCCATGTCATAAACAGGATCACTGAAATCATTTTTCTTTGCGTCCGAGGAGCGCCTGTTCACAATGTCTTCGTTTATCTCGGGAATATCTGCTTCTGTCAGTTTCAAAGTGGTTATATCTCCCTCTAAATGGCCAAGCAGAGTTTTTGCCAGCTCCCTTGTTCTTGACCTTTCTCTCGGGCATGCATCAATAAATAATATATCCATTTTTCACACTCTCTTTCCGCGAGGCCATTGCCCGCCATTTATCTCCAATCGACGTTTTCGGCTGCGTTTGCTTTCTCGCGGAGCGTCGAAAGGCGTCTTATTGCCTCGTTTAGGGTATCATCCTGCTTCGCAAAATGAAAGCGGACAAGGTGATTTATGTTTTCTCTGAAAAAGCTTGAGCCCGGAACAGCTGCTACCCCGACATTTTTTATCATCCACTCGCAGAAAAGCGTGTCATCCTTTACGCCGAATTCGCTTACATCAACAAGGACATAATATGCGCCCTGTGGATCGGTATATTTGAAGCCAAGCTTTTCAAGTCCGCCGACAAATACCTCTTTCATATGCGCATAATGGGCGGCCAGTTCCTCGTAGTAATCATCGGAAAAATTCAGCCCGGTCACAGCTGCTTCCATAAGCGGAGCGGCGGCGCCGACAGTGAGAAAATCATGGACCTTTTTTACTCTTTCGATCATTTCCGGATTCGCGATGACATACCCAAGCCTCCAGCCCGTGATCGAATATGTCTTTGAGAGAGAATTGCACATGATCGTACGCTCTCTCATGCCCGGAAGCGATTGCATGTAAACGTGTTTATTTGGTGCGTATACAATGTGCTCATAAACTTCGTCTGTCACAACATAAGCATCATATTTTTTTGCAAGGTCCGCAATCGTCATCAGCTCTTCATATGTAAAGACCTTGCCGCAGGGATTGGACGGATTGCAGAGGATGAGAGCTTTTGCCCCCTGTCTGAATGCGTCCTCAAGAACCTCTTTGTCGAAATTAAACTCCGGAGGTACTAAAGGAATATAAATTGGCTCCGCTCCCGAAAGGATCGCATCCGCCCCGTAATTTTCATAAAAAGGAGAAAATACGGCAACTTTATCTCCGGGGTCAACTATGCTCATCATAGACGCCATCATAGCTTCCGTGCTGCCGCAGGTAACGACGATCTCCCTTTCCGGATCGATCTTTATGCCCGAAAAATGCTCGTATTTGTGTGCGACCGCTTCTCTGAAATTCTGCGCTCCCCATGTGACGGCGTACTGGTGCGGGCCTGTTTTCGCGACTTCCGCCAACCGCTCCGTTATTGCTTCCGGGGGAGCGAAATCCGGGAATCCCTGAGATAGGTTTATGGCTCCGTATTCATTTGAAACCCTGGTCATCCTCCTGATCACGGAATCCGTAAATTCAGAAGTTCTGCTGCTCGGTTCTTTCATATTTGCCTCCGAATGATCCCGATCGGATCTGATGAAATGAAATTATAAATGCAGTCTGAAGCTCTGTCTTCAAACTTACTTTTTCTTTACTGCGAACAAGAGCATAATACCATATTGGGATTTTAAATAACATTTGTGAAATAAAGAATTCAGCAAAAAGAATAAAAATTTTGCTGAATATATAAGATGTCTGCCGCGATTTCCGGGCGGGATGCGACTTATCAGCCGGATATTATCTGCTTTCCGGCAGGCGCATATTCGAGGATATCCGGCTCAAGAACAAGCCTTTTTACATGATACCGGTCTTCTTTAACGATGCCGGTGGCAATGATGTGTATCCAGCAACGCTCCGTGATCTCAATGCCTGCGTTATTGATACACTCTGCGCCCAAAAACTGCATATCGGCCGGACAGCATGCCATTATGAGGCGTCCCGCAAAAAAGCTGTCTTCCGGAAGATAGTCCCTTAAGGAAGCCTGCGCGATCATATCAAGCTTCTTTCCGTTGTAATGCTGCGGATACTTTCCGGCATCGAGAGCCCATACGGGGAAGATCTCATCCGTGACCGTAATGACCGGCTGATCAAGGTCATACGGAAGAAAAAGCCCGAAGGCCTGCTCGGAATAGCCCATTGGGCTTTCCCAAAGATAAACGCACTTGCTGTTCATCAGGTGAAACGGGGTGCTGTACCCGGCAAGAGATGCTTTGTCCTCGCAGCGTCCGAAAATAACCATGTTTGAAGAGCTTACCATGGTCTGAAGCTGCTGGCGGAGATTGTTGAAATAAAGAGGCAGTGTGCTGCCATCGATAAGCGTCGTTGTATCAACGACATTAATAACAGGCGGAAGCATGGAGGCAAGTCCGTCCATCATTGCATTAGCCTCAATGTAGATACGGTCGGGCTGATGCTTTTCTATCTGTTCCATACAAAAGGCGGGGATGTCATCCCCGCCTTCAAACTGTACTGCCGTTGTGCGGAAGGAAGAGAGTCTTTCAATGTCATACTCCTTTTCCCCTTCTTCGAAAGAAAGGATCAGAGTCTTACCACGTTTATGAAAGAAATCACGGAAAATATTTTCCTGTATATAGGTCGTTTTCCCGGCTTCGAGAAATCCGTTTACTACATAGGCCGGTATTTTCTTCTCGTCCATCGCATTAAGCCTTTTTTATTTTCAGTCTTCATAAAGAGCCACAAGACGTCCCTTTACCTGGCCGTTTGTAAGCATATCGATGCCCTCGCCGATCTGTTCAAAGCTGATAGTATTGATGATCGGATCAAGCTGTCCGTTTGCCATCATTTCAAGGCAGTCACGGATATCATCAACATCGCCGCCGCAGGAGCCCACAAATGATACCTGCTTAAGGATAAGTGAATGAATGTTTACGGTTGTTTCGTCTTTAGCCATACCTACGAGTACGACTCTGCCTTTGTAACCTACTGTATCAACGGCATCACTTGTTGTCTTTCCGCCTCCGGCGAAGTCAACAATAACGTCGAGGTTTTTATCAGCGAACTCTGTAATGCTTGCAGCAACAGCAGTTGCGCCGAGGCTTAAAGCAAGCTCCTGAGCTTCTTTTTTACGTGTAGCTACATAAACCTCACAGCCTTTAACAACAGCAACTCTTGCTCCGATCTGTCCGAGTCCGCCGAGTCCGATGATGCCGACCTTCATTCCCGGTTTGATGCCTCCTGCAACAACAACAGCGTGGCGTGATGTCATTCCTGCGTCTGTGGAAGCAGCTGCCTGAGCGTATGAAACGCCTGCCGGAACCTTAACGAGCTGCTCAACAGGTGCGATGCACATTGTGCCGTAGCCACCGTCACGAGTGTATCCCGGGGATGTTCCGTCGATAGCGTTCACAGGACATACAGCAACAAGCTCGCCGATCTCATATCCTTCAACGCCTTCACCTATTTCAACGATCTCTCCGCAAAGCTCATGTCCCATGATTACCGGAACATTGAAAAGCGGCATCCAGCTGTCATGCTCAAGAGCGCTTACATCTGAGTGGCAAAGGCCGCCGGCTTTTGTTATAAGTTTTACATAGCCCGGTTTAACCTCCGGATCCGGTTTCTCTACAAGCTTAAGCGGAATATTGGTACCACGGAATTCCCATCCCTTCATGATAAATACCTCTCTTTCATTTTCTTTTATAATTTCTGCGATTCGCAGATATGTTCTATGACATTATAATATGAGAATATTGGTATTGAAGAAAGCATCAAAACGAAATAAAATAAAGGTACCAGATGTTATGATAAGGATGAATTTATGCTGATATATGATCTGAGCAAAAAAGGAAATGTACCTATATATGACTATCTTTATACCTGCATCCGCACGGATATCCAGGAAGGTAAGATCACTGCCGGAGAAAAGCTTCCGTCAAAAAGAGAGCTTTCGACACATCTTAATATAAGTATAAATACTGTAGCCGCCGCCTACGAGCAGCTCATATCCGAGGGATACATCCGTACGGAGGAACGCCGCGGATATTATGTTGAAGAAGTAAGCGGCTATAAGCTTCCCGCCAAGCCGAAAAACAAAGCGGCACAAAAGGCTGCTGTCGTGCAAAGCGAAAAAAACTTTTTCGCGGATTTCAAGGCCAACAGGCCCAGTACAAAGCTTTTTCCCGCATCCATATGGAGCAGATATATGCGTGAAGCGCTTTCTACCGATAACCGCGGACTTTTGGAGGTCGTTCCTTACAACGGACTTTATGAACTGAGATACGAAATATCCGAGTATCTCCACCGGGTAAAAGGCATGGAGATATCTCCGGAGCAGGTCATAATCGGAGCCGGTACCGAATACCTTTACGGTCGTCTTATGCAATTGTTCGGAAGAGAGACGATCTTTGCAATCGAAGATCCCGGATACAAAAAATTTGCCGATATTTCGGCTACCTACGGCAATCCATGGCGTTACGTCCCCATAGATGACAGCGGACTTATCATAGACGAGCTGGAAGAAAGCGGAGCCGATGTTGTCCATCTGTCCCCGGCGAATCATTTTCCAACCGGTACGATCATGCCGGTTACGCGTCGTCTCCAATTGTTTGAGTGGGCAAACAGGGCAAAAAAACGCTACATAATAGAGGATGATTACGACAGCGAATTCAGATATTCCGGGAGATTCATCCCTCCCCTTTTTACAGAGGATGTTATGGACAAGGTCATATATATGAATTCATTTTCAAAAACGCTTGTCCCCTCTATAAGAATAAGCTACATGGTCCTACCGACCCGTCTTCTTAAACGTTTCGAAAACACCATGAGCTTTTATTCCTGTACGGTTTCCAGCTATGAACAATATGCCCTTGCCAGATTTATCGGCCAGGGACATCTTGAAAGACATATAAGCCGTCTGAAAAAATACTACTCCAAACAGCGTATTTTAATGATCCAGGCTATAAAAGAGTCTCCGCTTAACACCATAGCAGAGATTAAAGAGAAAAATGCAGGTACGCATTTTCTTCTCCGCGTTGACACTGCCCTTACCGACGAAGAAATAAGAAAAAAGGCCGCAAAGGAAATCAGCTGCATCGCGGCAGTTTTTAAAGCTGACACAATCGTGG
>R11__coassemble_2030_pt1 | contig 10507 bp, 12 predicted proteins | sample R11__metabat2_low_PE_003 | metagenome-assembled genome bin R11 | reverse complement strand
AAATACAAGAGCGCCGAAAAAAAGTCCGCACCAGATTCCGATTGCGATGATCCTTTTTACGGGCTCACTTTCTTTTTTGCCCCAGTATTGCGAGCCTATGATTACGACACTGTCGGCAAAGGCAAATGTAAGCTGCTGGACGATAAACTGGATCATATTTACGGTAAACGCTCCGGAAAGCGCGGTCTCCGAATATTTTCCCAGCATAAGATTGTCCGCCATATTTATGCTGTAGGTCACGACGTTCTGAAGGACGACTACGAGCATGAGGTGGACCAGCTGTTTATAAAATGATTTATCTCTTGTAATGATATGCATAGCGACGTTATTATAGCACCTTGCCCCGGGATTTCAAAACCGAAGATTTGCAATGTGCCGAAATAGTGATATAATCGTGGACATCATCCGCGGGATAACAGAACTTATGTGAAATAAGCTATGCCTCTTGCCGGCAATAAAAGCCGGAATGCATCTTCCCGCGGCAAATGAAAGGATCTATTTAATGAAAAAAATTACAGTGGCGTCATGCGCCACGCTCACAATAGCTGCTTTATGTTTTTCAGGCTGTTCGCTCGATCCGGATTCGATCACGGAGACCATCAATACAGTGCAGGAAAAGGTTGCTTCCTATTCCGAAATTGCCTCTATGCTGGCCAACGGTGATTATGACGAGCTTATAGAAAATATCGACCGTCTCGTCGAGCTCGGAGAAAAGGCTGCCGAGATCTCCGGCAGCTATGAGGACGCCGATGAGGCCCTCGAGCAATATGACGTCTCTTCCGAGGACGCAGAGCTTTATACAGGGATCGTAACAATGCTGGCCAATGGCCGGTATGACGAGGCTATCGCCGTGATTCAGCAGCTTCAGGCCGAATCAGGCGAATAACCTTCACTCTTGAAGCATATCAATCATCATCTTCATTTATAGCCTGACCGTTAACCGAGACAGCCCCCAGGTCTGAGTGTACTCTGACATCTCCTATGTTTCCGTTCAGCTCTATATCACCGAGATCGGCGGATACTTCTCCGGAGCCGATCTCTAAATTTTCGCCCTTGATATCTCCGGCATCCGTTTCAATGTCTGCAATTGAGAAGCTGCAGCCTGTCATGTCGATATTTCCCAGATCATTCTGCACGGATATCTCATCGCTGCTTATATCCGAAAGTGTGATGCTTCCAAGCGACATTTCAAGTTCAATATTCGTCATCGCGGAGGTTTCCGGAACCGTTATATATGTGCCCCAGCTGCCTGAATTTGTCACGTTCGCATTTTCGAGATCAGCCTGTGATATTATCAGCTGATCACCTTCACTTTTGACTGTCGGCATATATTTCTCGGGATATGTGCACACTACCTTGAATTCGCTTCCCTTTTCTATTACAAGAGAACCGATCTCTTCATCAGCAGAGATTCTTGAAACAGCTGCATCCACATCATATGTCTGCTCAACTGCCTCTCCCGGGTCTTCACCGGAAACCGATGACACTACGTTTACGCTGCAGCCCGAAAATAACAGACACGCAGCCAGACCTGTACTTAAAATGGATAATGTCTTTTTCATTATTTGCCTCCAAATGATCTCAAGCTTATCGCTTCTTTATCGGTTTTCTTTCCGCATAGATCAAATACTGCATTGATTATAGGCGCCCACTGATGATTTGTCACGCAACATTTTCTGCATATATGCACTGTCCAAAGCCAACTTTCGTATTACAAAAAGGCGTGTGAAAATTTCACACGCCTTTCATTTCTATAAAGCCAAACCGGAGGGACGATCCTCGTGACAAAAGAAGCGTCCCCATTAATCGATATTGTCGATGTACTGTGTAAGCCACTCTCTGTCATACATTTTTTCGAGATGCTTGATGTAAATATCCGGCTCAATTCCTTCGTCAACAGAATAGAAGCTGCCGTTCATGACTATGCACAGCTGGCTGTTGCTGGAGAATCTGTAGAATGTTCCGTCTGCGGTCGCGTTTGAATATACTGCGCATGCACCGCCGCCGCTCTTCTGTCCGATAAGTGTAACTTCACCTGAAGATTTAAAGAGCGAAGGCACAAGATTTCCGCATGAAAAGCTGCTTGAGCTTTCAAGGCAATATACATCAAAGCGATCGAGGTCAAGAGAATCGGCATCTGTGATCCTTCCGTCAAGGTCTACGTCCGCAGTGTAATTATATGAATACTGAGCGCCTGTAGCCTGATTTCTGGTATTGATCTGTGCGTCACCGAGCACCCATGCGGCGATATATGCTGCCGCATCTACTGCTCCGCCGCCGTTAGCCGAAAGATCGATAACGATATTTTTTACAGGGCTGCCTTCTCTGTTTACCATCTGATTCGCATAGATGACCAGTCCGAGCGTATCTTCCATATAGCACTCTTCAAGAGCTGTCATATCTATGCTGCCGTCATCCGAAACCATATTATAATAACGGGTCGGATCCATAGCATATGTATTGAAAGAGTCAAATGTGATGTATGCTGTATCGCCTACTTCTTCATACGCGTTGATAATGGTGCCGTTCTCATCAACCAGTCCGGCATCATAGCGCTCTTCGTTAAGCTTTTCATCGAACAGGAATGATCTGTATCTCGCACAGTCGCGTGTTTTGTCCCAGTTGACCGCGTCTTCGTAATCTATTCCGGTGTATGCGCTGTTTGCAAGATATGTGGAATGAACATCATCAAGAGAGCTGTTCATAAGCTCCGAAAGAGCGAGATCAAACTCTTCCGGATCGGTGCTTAAAAGATTTTCGTAAAGCCCTGTTGCCATAAAGTACTCATTGAAGGTCGATATTCCGTGAGCTTCTTTAAGTCCGTACTGAAGGTCGAGCGTGAAGCAGAGCTCTCCGTATGTAAGCTGAGCCAGTGCCTCGCTTCTTTCATGCGGTTCCGGTGAATAATAAATGTCACACATTGTAAGTCCGTCATCGTTTTCAATGGTATTATCAGGTGATCCGGAAAGAATAAATGCATTCTCGCCGTTGTAAACAACGTTAAACAGCTGTCCCATAAATATGTCATTGAAGATTGCAAACGGAATGTATACTTCATCATCCTGATAATACATTCTGATGCCGTAAGAATCATAGATATCCGCTGAAAAACCGTTTCCGTCTTTTGCCATATTGTATCTTTCTTCATTCTGAAGAAGGTAAACTACGTTATCAGCTGTACTTCCGGCACTGATCGTCATGATCTCACCGAGATTTCTGACTGTAAATCCGATTCCGTCCACATTGGAGATGCTTATCAGGTTTTCATCCGCGTTAAAATATGCGGCTGCTCCGTTATTTCTTGTGAGGAGGACCGAATGCTCATCTTCGTTTTTTTCTATAGTATACTCAGGATCGGGCATATTCATACCGCTTTGATTCAGTACTGTGACTATGGCCTTCATAACGTCCACTGCTTCTGTTATGGAAATATACGGAACCTCATAATTGTCATCGGCAAACGCAAGTGTTCCGTATGTTGTGAACATGGAATAAAGCACATAATAGGGAACGTCCTTATATGTAAGTTCGTCATTGAGGTATTTTGCGGAATTTGCAAGGCATTCAATATCTTCCCCGCCCGTAGTTTCAGCTTCAGCTGTGCTGACAGTTTCGGCTGCGCTGCTGCTTTCAGATACGCTTGTGCTCCCGGCATCACTGCTGCTTGCTGCAGCGGAGGCTTCCGATGTTCCGGCTGCTGATGTTCCGGTCGTCATTCCGCACGCTGAAAGAAGGCATGTTGAGACCGCAAGTACTGCTGTCAGTAATAATGCAATTGTCTTTTTCATTTTCTGCTCCTCTTTTCTTTTTATATAACAATTCCCGCTTTATGCGAAAAAAGATAGGCTATTCTATTTCGAATTTCAAATAGCTGTCAAGTACTTTCTTTATTGTTCCTCATTGTTTTACAAATACGCTCTGCTTTTCGTTGATGATATTCACATACAGGTATATTCCTTGCAGAGCGTTGATCTCAATCGGAGATTGGACCCGACTTAAATAAAAAGGCTGATGGGATGCACCCATCAGTCTTCGGTCGGGCATCTTTTGACCCACCATTTATCTCCGTACTTTGCCTGCATTTCGGTTTTCAGAGCATCTATTCCCTGAGCATTGTAAACATCCCATATCCAGGACCCACAAATCTTTTCAACAAGCTTCAGATAGGTCTGCACTTCTTCGTGCGTTGCGCCTCCGGTGACCTTCTCCAGCATTTCATCACTTAATTCAAACCGCTCCGTGTCTGATCCCATTTCTTTATTCTCTCCTTTTGCCTAGACTTTGCGAAATATACTTTCTGTGCTGAAAAAAGCTGTGATTTGCACACTCACTTTACTTTTTCCGCAATTTCAACAACGATGTCCCTGAGCGCTTTTCCGCTGCAGTCTATTGTAAGCGAAGCATACTTTTCATAAAGGGGCTTTCTTTCATTGTAAAGGTCTGAGATTGTCTGGCCGTTTCTTACGGGCTCGCCACGCATGGCGATGGCGCCGAGGCGGTCTTCGATCTCATCATATGGGAGCTGCAGGTAAACGACTGTCCCTGCCTTTTTAAAATGCTCCATGGCTGATTCTCCGTAGATTGCGCTTCCGCCGGTCGCGACAACGGCATCCTGCGTGTCGATCGTACAGTTTATGTCATTTTCCAGCTGCCAGAAGCCTTCATTGCCGAGTTCTTCTATCAGGGTATGCAGAAGCTTTCCGGTACGTTCCTGAATGACGAGGTCCGAATCTATGAACCTGAGGCCGAGTCTTTTCGCAAGAACGACTCCGACAGTGCTTTTACCGGCCCCGGGCATTCCCGTTAAAACGATCATGATATTCTCCTTAAAAAGGCATACAACCGGGGCAGGCGCCCCGTGGAATGCGAATTTTTGCAGCGATGCGGAAGCATATTAGCGCGAAGGTGCGGGATCTTTATGCGTTAAGGTCGTCTGTATCAAACGGCTTATGCTGGGATTTGCCCTCGCAGCATTCATCCTTCGGTGCGGGCGGATCAAGGCGTACAGATTCTCCTGTAATGTCCCCCAGTCCCGTTGTCTCAGCAAAAATAACGTTTTTCTTTGTAGGCTCGACAACATCGGTCGGAACGATTATTTTTGCTGCTGTGCCGTTTGCTACGCCTACCATAGCGTCGTACTTTCTGAGCTCGATAACAGCCTCAATGGGAACAGCTGCTTTCATAAGCTCAAGTCCTTTTGCTTCCGCTTCTTTTGCAAGCAGGATAGCTTTCGCGCGGCCTTCGGCTCTGGCGATCTCGGCAAGCTTTTCACCTTCTGCGGCAAGGACCATTGCCTGGCGGTCACCTTCCGCTCTTGTGATAACGGCCTGCTTGTGGCCTTCGGCTTCAAGGACGGTCTGTCTCTTGTCTCGCTCGGCTTTCATTTCCTTTTCCATGGCGCGTCTGATCTCTTCGGGCGGCATGATGTTTTTGAGCTCAACTCGTGTTACCTTTATGCCCCATGCGTCTGTAGCGTCGTCGAGTAGCTGGGTAAGTTGGGCATTTATCATATCTCGTGAAACAAGGGCCGCGTCCAGTGAAAGCGATCCGATAATATTACGAAGGGTCGTTGCCGAAAGATTTTCGAGGGCGAGCACAGGATTCTGCGCGCCGTATGTATAAAGCTTCGCGTCGAAAACATGGAAATATACGACTGCGTCGATCTGCATTGTAACGTTATCCTTTGTGATAACGGGCTGGGGCGGGGTGTCAAGCACCTGCTCTTTTAACGATACTCTGTTTGCGACTCTGGAAAGAATAGGAATTTTTACGTGGATACCTGCGTTCCAGGTTGCCTGATATTTTCCGAGCAATTCTACTACATAATTATTTCCCTGCGGAACGATGATAACATTTGTTACGATAAGAAGTACTGCGATTACGATTATGATTATCAGTGCTATCATATATTTTCTCCTTTTCATAAACAAGCGACTGCGGCTGCAAATAAATCATATCATCGCAGCCGCAGTCATTCAAGCAGAAAATTCTCTTTATTTCTTTACAAAACGAATGTTCATGTCAACCGGTCCTTCTATTCCGGCAACACTTCCTGTTTCGGTATATTGCCAGTAAGCGAAATGATAAGGTGTCTGAGGAGTTTCTGTATAATCCGCATACCAGATCTCGATGTCCGACAGCTGGGAAAGGTTAAACTTATAAGCCTCCCATTTCATATTCGAGTAAAGCATTGTCTCATGCCCGTACTCTTCTATCTTTTTGCAAAAGGCAAGGGTATTCCTTGTAAGCTGATCCCCCGTGATTCCATCGCTTCTGGCTTCGTCATCGGTTATTTCTTCCGGATCGTAAACGATAGGCAGCTCTATGCTTCTGCCATCAAGGACCTGTATGACATAATCCGCTTCTTCTTCCGCTTCTTCTTCGTTTATTGCCTGTGAAAAGAAGTACACTCCGACATCCAGCCCTGCAGCATGGGCGCCATCTATATTTTCAAGAGCTTTCACATCCGTGTTCAGCGTGCCTTCGCCGTATCCGCGGTATCCGAGTCTTATGATCACAAAGTCGATCCCGTCGGCTTTTACCGCAGCCCAGTCTATATCTCCCTGAAAATACGAAACATCTATACCTGTCTGTGAGGTATAATTTTCATCCTCATAATAAGCACGTCCGTTTTCATAAGTCAGATTTTCCCAGCTGTAATCGTGCTTTCTGACTGTCGGATCTACGCTGACCTTATATATGATTCCCATGACATCCTCAAAGCTGAAGCCCTCGGAAGACGAAGTCGTTGTCTCGTGCAAGTCTTCTTCGCTTGTTTCTGCCAAGGCCCCCTCAATTGCTTCGCTTTCCTCAACGACATCACTTTCCGCCGTTTCGTCCTGTGTTTCTTCCTGCGCATCAGGTTTTGAAGCCTGGACAATGATGCTTTCCGCCGATGAGTCCGTGTCGGACACAGCTGTTTTTACGGCTTCCGGATTGCCGCATGACGTTAATATAAAAGCAAGAGCAGCCGCATATATAAATAAAAGTAATCTTTTTATCTTCAACATTTATTTTCCCGTTGTCAGTCTAATGCACAGCATCATACCCGATTCTGTGTAAAAAAACAATAGTCTGTGTATGTGGCTTTCATGTGAATGTTTCGTGAAATCAGCACTGTTTTCCCGGCAAAAGCTGCGTTTTTTGCCCCATTGCCCGAAAAAGAAGAAGCAGCCTTCGCGGTCTTTTTAACCGTTCGGGCTGCATGCTTTTCTATATCTGCTTTCTTACCACCGCGTACTCGTCGCCGTTTCTGTAAAACGGGCATTGTTTGAAGCCTCGTTCCAGCAGTCTTGAATAGTCGTCCTGGTCCATGTCCGCGTCGCAGACATATTCCTCATAATCTTCATCGTAATAAAAGTAGGCGCACTGCTCGCAATCCATACGCTTCCTCCTTTTATGACAGGAGCATCCTGTCGTTGTCGAGCGCTTTTCCGGCATTTATGCGGAACTGCTCGAGAAGGTCTGCAACTGTGAGGCCGTCTCTTTCCTCGCCTTTTACATCAAGGATGATGCGGCCATCGTCCATCATAAGGGTACGGTTGCCCGTTTCGAGCGCCTGGCTCATGTTGTGCGTTACCATGAGGGTCGTGATCTTGTGTTCTTCGACGATCTCTTTTGTGAGGTTGAGGACCTTTTCCGCTGTTGCGGGATCCAGAGCCGCTGTATGCTCATCCAGGAGGAGCAGCTTTGGCGGATTCAGGGTTGCCATCAGAAGAGTAAGAGCCTGACGCTGGCCACCGGAAAGGAGGCCTACAGGCGATGTGATCCTGTCCTCAAGGCCTATATCGAGGCGAGCAAGCTGATCTCTGAAGTAGCCGCGGTCTTTTTTCGACATGTATGAAAGCCATCCGCCTTTTCCGGCCGCGAGGAAAAGGTTTTCCTCTATGGTCATCTGAGGCGCGCTGCCTTTCATCGGATCCTGATAAAGGCGTCCGACAAATCTTGCTCGTTTATGCTGGGACATAAATGTTATATCCTGTCCGTCGAGGACGATGCTTCCTTCATCAGTAAGAAAATCACCGCAGATACAATTGAATAATGTTGATTTTCCGGCGCCGTTCGATCCGATTATCGTAGCGAAATCGCCCGGCTCAAGATGGAGGTTTAAGTCTGTCAGGGCCTTTTTCTCGTTAACGGTTCCGGCATTGAAGGTTTTGTAAATGTGTTCGATCTTCAGCATATCAATTCCTCCTTGCCCTGTTTCCCTGTATACGACGTTTTATCGTCGGCCACTGTGATTTAAGATACGGACCTGCAATAGCCAGGATAACGATTACGGACGATACAAGCTTCAGCATGAATGCCGGCATATTCAATCTCAGCGCGATAGTATAAACGAGTCTGAATATAAAAGATCCGAGTACAACGCCGCAGGCACGTGCGAAAATGCTTCCGCGGCCTATGATCGTTTCTCCGATAAGGAGCGCGGCAAGAGCGATGGTTACCATGCCCGTTCCGAGGTTTATATCAACGGATTTCTGTGACTGTGCCATAAGAACGCCGGAGAGGCCTGTAAAAGCATTTGCGATGCAAAGGCCAATGATAGTTGTAAATACCGGGTTTATCGAGGAGGATTTTACCATGTCCTTATTATTTCCGGTTGCGCGAATAGCAAGTCCGAGCTTTGTGTTCAGGAAAACAACCAGGAATGCAATAACAATTATTACCGCTATTATCGAAACGATAAGCACGTTGTAGCTTGCGAGCGGCGTGCCTGAAAGTGCGTCCTTTACCATTGTAAAGACCGTCGTTGTCTTATTCATGTTCAGAAGGGATGATCCGCCCATTACCCATATGTTTACAGAATAAAGACCGGTATTAACGATAATACCGGCTAACAGCGAATTTACGCCCAGCTTTGTCTGTAAAAGAGCGGTTATGAAACCGGATGCTACTCCGGCGGCCATTCCCGCGAAAATGGATAGTATCGGATATCCTGCGATCGCTACTGTTGCGCCGACAGCTGCTCCCAATGTAAAGCATCCGTCGGTGGAAAGATCGCATACGTCAAGCATTGAATAGCTCAGGAACAATGCAAGTACTGTAAGGGAGCAGATAAGTCCCAGCTCAAGGGCTGTCTGTCCCAGCGATAAAACTGTTGATATTTCCACTGTGATCTCCTTAAAAGAGTACTAATGATCTGCCCGGCAAATTTTTTACCGGGCAGATCCGTCTTACTGTCTGATCAATGATCAATCCTCGAAGCTTTCCGCTGTCTGGATCTCGTTGAATGCGATGCAGTACGGCTCGAATGCTGTTTTGATAGTATCAAGGTCAAATCCGATTGCTTCGCATGTTTCTGTGTTTACTGTAACAGTACCGTTGTCAAATGTCAAAACCGGAGTTGAAGCCGGGTCTGCACCTTCGATAAGGACTTTCGCAATAAGGTCTGCAGTTTCTCTTCCGAGGTTTGCATAATCAACGCCATAGCCTGCGAATGCGCCGTTAAGTGCAAATGAATCTGCTCCTGTGTAATGCGGAATACCTGCATCCTGGAGCTTCTCATAAATTGAAAGTTCGGCTGTCATGATCGTGTTGTCTGTAGGTGTGAAGATCGCGTCTGCGCCGCCGGCGATGAGTGAATCAACTGCGAGGGAAACTTCCTGTGTTGTTGTTCCCGAACCTTCGATGTAAGCAATGCCTTTTTCATCGAGGTAAGCTTTTGCTGCTTCGATCGGGGCTGTTGAAGAATCCTGGCCTATATCGTAAAGAAGTCCGATGCAGTCCGCGTCCGGATCTGCGGCGAAGATAAGATTCATGATAGCTGTTGTGTCGAGGTAGTCTGATGATCCGGTAACGTTTGCTCCCGGGGCATCATTTGAAGCCACAAGGCCTGCGCCTTCAGGGTCTGAAACCGCGGCAAAGATAACAGGTGTCTGTGACTCTTCCGTTGCTGACTGCATCGCCATGGCAACGGGTGTTGCTACGCCGACCATAAGGTCTACGTTGTCTGCTTCAAAGTCTGCAATGATCTGCTGCATTACAGCTGAGTCCGCGTTACAGTTGTCATAATTGATATTGATAGTAACGCCCTGCTCGTCTGCGATCTCGGCGAGGCGTTCTTCCATGTTGTCTACGATCTGGTTAAGGGATGCGTCGTCAACATAGTTGCAGATGCCGATAGTATAAACAGCTCCGTCTGCTGATGCAGATACTTCAGATGTTGCTGAACTTGATGCTGCTGAGCTTGTTGATGTTGATGCTGAGCTGCTGCCGCATGCTGCGAGTGAGAGTGCAAGTGCTGCGGTGAGTGTTGTGCCGATGATTTTTGCTGTTGTGTTTTTCATTGTGTTCTCCTCCAAAGAATGATGTTGGTATATATATCTTTGGGACAGGATGGAAAAGAGTTTCTTCTATGATAATACGAATTGCTCCGCTCCGCTCTCGCAATTTTTATTTTCATAAGTTTACTTACTTATGATAATACGAATTGCTTCGCTTACGCTCTCGCAATTCTACAAAAACTCCTATTCCACACCGGGGCCCCTACCCCAGTGCTCCATAG
>R11__coassemble_2002_pt1 | contig 10645 bp, 7 predicted proteins | sample R11__metabat2_low_PE_003 | metagenome-assembled genome bin R11 | reverse complement strand
CTTTGGCTCTCTCCTTCTTCTATGATCTTTCCGTCAAGAAGGACGATTATCCTGTCCGCCATATAGCTGACGACGGATATGTCGTGCGAGATAAAAAGATAGCTGACGCCTGTTGTCTTTTTCAGGTCTTTCAGAACATTCAATATCTGTGCCTGAACAGATACATCAAGGGCAGAGACTGCTTCATCGCACACGATTATTTCCGGTTCGCTGATCAGGGCGCGTGCTATTACGATCCTCTGGCACTGTCCACCGGACAATTCTCCCGGATACTTCATAAGAACGGATTCTTCAAGTCCGACATTCGCGATCATGCGGCGGACTTTTTCCTCTCGTTTTGAGGGATCAGGTTCTATGCCGAGCGTTATAAGCGGCTCTGCGATTGCCTGACCTATACGCGAATTCGGGTTCAGTGAGCCTTTCGGATCCTGGAAAATGAACTGCACATTGCGCCTGTATTGCAGATACTCCTCTTTGTTCATTTCGGAGATATCCTTTCCTCTGTACAGCACTTTTCCGGATGTAGGCTTCGTAAGGCCGCCGAGTATATCGCAGGTCGTGGACTTTCCGGAGCCTGATTCTCCTACTATGCCCAGGATCTCTCCCTTTTCAAGGCTTAAGGAAACATTATCGACAGCTGTTAAATAGCTGCGCGCGCGTCCTGTTATCAGAGCCTTTTTTACCGGAAATTTTTTTACAATATTTTCACCCTGCAGCAGAATCTCAGACATTGTTATTTCCTCCCGCAAGAATGCAGCGGCAAAGATGTCCGCCTCCCATGTTTATGACTTCCACCTTCTGTTCACAGGCTGCCACGGCATGGGGACATCTGTCCCTGAAAATGCAGCCCGGATGCTCCCTGCCGCTGTCAGGAACAAAGCCCGGTATTTCCGGAAGTCTCTCCTCCGGATCTCGTCCAAGCCTGGGTATTACGGATATAAGGGCTTTCGTGTACGGATGCACCGGCGTGTTAAAAAGCTCTTCTGTCTGTCCAAGCTCAGCCGGGCGTCCCGCATACATAACAAGAAGTCTGCGGGTATATCCGCGAAGCATTGCAAGATCGTGGCTGATAATAAGCTCGGCTACGCCTGTCTTTTCGGCGATTTCACGGAAAAGGTCCATTATCTGCCTTCTTATTGCGGCGTCAAGTGCAGTGGTCGGCTCATCCGCAATAAGTATTCGCGGTGAGTTCATGAGAGCCATCGCGATATTTACCCTCTGTCGCATTCCGCCGGAAAGCTCCCATGCATAGGAATTCAGTATACGATCAGGGTCATCAAAGCCGATCTTCGAAAGAAGCTCTTTTGCGCGCTCAATTCCCTGCTCATATGTGCCTTTTCCGTACGCGACGAATCCGTCCGCGATCTGCTTGCGGATCTTTATAGACGGGTGCAGATAGTAGACCGTATTTTGCGGAACAAATCCGAAATTCGCCCCGACAAGCTGACGCCATTTATTCGCCGGCAGTCCTATACAGTTCGTTCCGAACATTTCAAAACGCGTTGCCTCCCACTCACATTCATTAGGCAGAATGTTAAGCAGCGATCTTATAAGCATGGTTTTTCCCGATCCGGATTCTCCTACTACTCCGAGGAGATCCTTATCAAAAATATCAAGCTCCATATCCTTTAACAGGACCTGGCCGCCGGCATGGACAGTAAGCCCGCGGATAGATACAAGGCGCTCATCGTTTTTCAGTTTTTTCTGTTTTTCTTCCATCAGTCAGAGCTCCTTCCTATCAGAATATCGTTCAGACCGTCCGAAAGGAGCTGGAAGCCCAGGACAGTAACAAATATAGCGATACCAGGCGCCACTGCAAGATAAGGATGAAGCAGCACATACTGCTTTGCTTCGGAGAGCATAAGTCCCCAGCTTGCATCCGGTGGCTGAACTCCGAGTCCGAGGAATGAAAGCGCGGCTTCCGTCATTATTGCGGAGCCTACGCTCGCGCTGAACTGCGTGATCAGTCTGGGAAGCAGTGACGGCAGATAATAATGTGTAAAAAGTCTTACTCTTCCGACATTAAAGCTATGAGCCGCCTTTATCATTGACGAGCCCTCGTTTTCAAGAATAAGAGTATAGCTCAATCTTGCGAACGGGACTATCGTATAGATACTGATGGCTATAATAACGGCAGTCTCGCCCTTGCCGATAACGGCGATGAGCATCAATGCCAGCAAGGTACCCGGAAATGCCATCAGGCCTTCAACAGCTCTCATGACGACTGAGCCGTATAGATGCTTTATCATTCCGGCGGAAGCGCCAAGGAGCATACCGCCTATCGCTCCGAAAAATACGGATACGAATCCAATGAGCAATACTGTTCTCGAGCCTACCATAAGCCTGCTTAAAATATCGCGGCCGAACTGGTCGGTTCCGAGCAGATGCGAGCCTGCTTCGGCACCCGGAGCAAGATAAGCATGCGCATTGTCCATTTTCGTAGGCTCATACGGCAGATAGAAAAATGAGACGACGCATACAGCAGCTATGACAGCAAGGATAATGATTCCGATATAAAGATTGACCGAACGTTTCTTTCTCATGCGGCATTTCCTCCTTCGTCAGGACGAATGCGCGGGTCTATTGCTGCCGTCAGAAGATCGACCAAAAGACACACGAGAACCGCGGCCATTGTAATAAACATTACGGATCCCTGCAAAAGAGCTATGTCACGCTGCTCTACGGCAACAAGCACAAGCCTTCCGAGCCCGGGCAATGAGAAAACGGATTCCACAACTACGGTTCCCCCGAGCAGCTTTGCGAGCTGAACGCCGGCAATGTTTATAGGAGCGGCAAGTGCTCCGCGAAGCGCGTATTTTACATACATAAGCCTTGTCGGCAATCCTCTTGCCTGCGCCATCTGCATATAATCTTCCTGCAGAGACTGCAGCATGGATGTGCGGACTGTCCTCAGAAGCGTTCCAGTTTCTCCGATTGCGAGAACCAGTGACGGCAAAAGTATGCTTGCGAAGTATTGTGAAAAGCTTTCGGAAGGTGACGTAAATCCGGACGTCGAGATAAACTTTATCCTCATGGCGATATAGATAATGAAGATCATTCCGAGCCAAAATCCGGGAACCGCATTTCCGACCTGCATAAGAGTCCTGGAAATAATATCTATAATGCCGTTTTTGCGGACTGCTGATATCGTGCCGAGTACCAGAGCGAAAATGCATGATATTAGCATTGAAAATACCGCCAGAGAAAGTGTTACCGGCAGTCTTTGCACGATAAGTGTAAGAACGTCTGTTCCGTAAAGCTGGGATGTTCCGAAATCAAGGTGAAGAAGGCCGCCAAGCCAGCTGAAATAGCGGATATACCATGGCTTGTCAAGTCCCATGGAATGCTCCAACTGCGCAAGCTGTTCGGCAGTCGCATCGGTTCCGAGCGTAAGCATTGCGCTGTTGCCGGGAATAATGGAAAGGATAAAGAATGTTATGATCGAAACTGCGAGTACGGTAAGTACGGCAGCGTATATTCGTTTAAGGGAATAGTGCAGCATATGCCGCCCTCCTTTTTAAAGGAAAACAGCCGTGTGCGGATTTGCCGCGCACGGCCGCGATTCGGATCAGGAAAATTTATCAGCTCTCTTTAGTTAAATGAAAGCAGACGGAACTCTGTTGTTTCTGTCGGGTACATTACATAACCCGAAAGAGATGAGTTCATTGCATAGATCCTGTGCTGTGTCTCGAGCGGGATCACAGGTACATTCTCAGCAATGAGTTCCTGGAACTCAACGATGAGCTCTGTACGTTTTTCAATATCCTGCTCTGTCTTCAGTGTGTTAAGGATCTCATCAGCCTCGCCTGATGTGTAGCTGATATAGTCACCGCTTTCCGAATTGAAACGGGCGATGAAGTCATATGCTGAAAGACGGCCTGAGTTTGCCATAACTGTCATGTCATAATTTCTGTCTGTGTAGACGTTCTGCATCCAGTCGGCCCACTCTACCATTTCGATCTCGCAGTGGATACCGATCTCTTCGAGCTGGTCAGCGATTATCTGGCCCATATCGGCATACATGGGATATGTTTTCGGAAGTGTAAGTCCGATGGTGAATCCGTCCGGATATCCTGCTTCTGTAAGGAGCTCTTTTGCTTTCTCTACGTCATACGGCCATACATCGTTAGTATCGATATATTCCTCTGCTGATGTTGGAAGATAAGAGCCTACTTTGTCACCATAGCCGTAGTTTACAGCCTGAATGATAGTGTCTTTGTCGATAGCGCATGCCATAGCCTGGCGTACAAGCTCGTTTGAAAGGTATTCGTTATCGACATTCAGTCCGAGGATGGTTACGGAATTTATCGGATATGTGTAAAGCTGAACGTTATCATCAGCTTCAAGTACACTGATATCATTTCCGGTAACATCCGTAAGATCATATTCGTCTGACATAACACCGACGATTGCTGTGTTTACGTCCGGAACGACTGTATAAACAACATTTTCGATAGATGCTCCGTCACCGTGGTAATCAGCAAATGCGGAAAGCTTTACTTCCTGCTGCGGAACCCAGCTTTCAAATTTGTATGCGCCTGTTCCGACCGGGTTTGTCTTGAGGTCATCGGCGCACTCCTGCGGGATGATAACAGACCACGGATAAGCAAATGATGTTAAAAGAACGGCATCAGGCTCGTCACATGTAAATGTGATAGTGTAATCGTCGATCACTTCCGCGCCTGTGATGTTCGTATAATATTTTTTCTTTGACGAATCGTCTTCATGGAGTCTCTCGATGGAATATTTGACATCCTCTGCAGTCATTTCGCGGCCGTTATGGAACATAACGCCCTGCTTAAGATGGAATGTAATGGACATATTGTCATCTGCTACTTCCCATGACTCGGCAAGAACGGGCTCGTACTCCCAGTTTTCGTTGACCCTTACGAGCGATTCGAAAATATTCATTGTTACAAAATAAGTGGATGTTGCGGCCGTCTTCTGAGGATCGAGTCCCTCGGGATCGGTCGTGATAGCTACACGAAGTGTGTCGCTGACGTTGGCGGAAGCTGTTGCTGTGGCTTCTGAAGCTTCTGAAGTGTCTGCCGCTGTTGCCGCGGAGGATGATGAAGCTGCAGATGTGCTTCCGGTAGATGTGGTCTCCTTTGTCTCGCCGCAGGCTGCCATGGATGCAGCCATAATAAGTGCGAGCGTGAGCGCTGCGAATTTCTTAAACATATTCAGTTTTCTCCTCTCAGTGAATAAAATTTCGCGCTGCAAATATTTTTTCCTGATACGCGTGCCGGAAATGAGACTGTTTTTATTTCGGATAAAGCCGACGTTTCGCCGTACCTTTCCGTACGTGACAGTCATTTTCCTTCTGCACATGGGTAATATTATAAAACCCACACTCTTAATAATCCATTTCTACCGAAATGTCAATCGTTTTTAACAACTTTCATTGATAAATTTTACCCGGAAGGAAATTTTGCCCTCACATTGTTTCCGACGCATAAAAAAAAGAAATATAATCACTGAAAATATTGATCTCATCCATTCGGAGGCTGCTATGGAAAAGCACTCTGACTCGGATGACTGCGTTTCGACCTCGTTATAAGTCCGGATGCGCCTGACCGCAGGGCTGTTTATAACGAAACGATCAAAGAAGTGAAAAAGATCTATCCCGATTATGAGTACGCCGTAGGCTTTGATCTTGACTTTAACGAAGTCTAAAAAATCTTAACTTTATTCCTCCTTGCACGTAATATTGTTTGCTATTAATATGTATCTGAAAGAATCGGTTGTCATGTGATGACAAAGAATTTATTTTCAAGGAGGAGATAGTATGTTGTTTCAAATTTACGGCAGTACTTCGGGCACACAGCTTCTCGGCTGGCTCCTGGTATTTGTCGGTCTGATCGTCATGAATGAGATCGGACGCAGGACGAAAGCCGGCGGTATCGCCATTTTCGTAGTTATACCGCTCATACTCACGGCTTACTTTATCGCCGTACACATGGGTGCGTTCGGCGGCTCAACCAACCCGACATATGAATACATGGACGGTTGGTTCCACTACTTCAAGCTGTATGCAGCCGATATCGGATGCGTTGGCTTCATGATGATATAGTACAAATGGGGAATCGGCAAAAAAGACTGGTTCAAGCCCTTCCCGTTCTTTATCGTAGCTGCAAATATCCTTATTGCAGTTGTTTCCGATATGGAATCTGCCATCAATGCCCTCAAAGTCACGGGAGATCTTTCAGGCGCATGGTGGGCATCCAATGAGGGTGTATTCCTTTACGGCGGATGGTGGAATGTACTCAATGCTATCGCAGGCGTACTTAATATCTTCTGTATGACTGCATGGTGGAGCGTACACACATCAAAAGACGGCAAAGATATGCTCTGGCCCGATATGACCATCTGGTTCATCGTTGCCTATGATATCTGGAACTTCCAGTACACATATGCAAACCTTCCGACTCACAGCTGGTATTGCGGTGTTGCGCTTCTTCTTGCGCCCACTTTCGCAAATGCCCTCTGGAACCGCGGCGGCTGGATCCAGAACCGCGCGAATACGCTTGCTATCTGGTGCATGTTCGCCCAGGTCGTTCCGACATTCCAGCTTTGCGAGACATTCTCCGTTCTTCCGTCTCTTTACGGCGGAGCAAACGGACTCTCTGCTCTTGACCTCTATGACAAGGCGATCGCCGTATACAACAGCGGCATAAACACATCCGGCGACGTTATCGCCAGCCTTGGCATAACAGCCAATCCGACAGCTCAGGGTGTAATATCCATCCTCGCTCTTATGGCTAATGTCATCTGCCTTTCTGTTATCATCAAAAGATCAAAGAAAGCCGGAATCAATCCTTACAAGCAGGATGTATGGGTCGGCACAAGAGATTACGAAGAAGCTGCTGCAAGAATGGAATAATTCTGCTGACTGCAAAACGAAAAGCCCCGGCGCAAGCCGGGGTTTTTCGTATGAAAGCATGTCAATTTGCGTAAATAATTCATGATCTCAGCGTCAGATCAGACCGATGTTCAAATCTCCAGAAGATTTTCGATCGCCTTTACGTAGATCTCCGTTGACGACTGCATACCGGAGATCTCAAGGAATTCATCGGCGTTATGGATGCGATAATCTTTGTCCGGGAATTCCGGTCCGAATGCAATGATTCCCGGCAGAGACTTCGCATAAGTACCCCCTCCTATTACAAGAGGCTCGTTCTTCGTATCGCCGGTAACGTCAACGTATGCGCTGTAAAGGGCATTTACAAGCTCTGATTCACGCGGGCAGAACAGCGATTTAACTATGTTCACGATCTCGATGCGGCCTTTTTCGTCTTCAAGGTAAGGAGCTGCCGCTTCGCGTATCTGTGCTTCATTATACGTGACCGGAATTCGTACGTCTATCGTACAGGATATCACACCGTCATTTGTTGAGACTATTCCGTTGTTTAATGTAAGTTCTCCGTACTCATCCGAAAGCGCAAGTCCGACTCCGGAGCCATCACACGCAGTTCCGATATGACTGTTGTAGAACTCCACGAAATCGTCTTCAAAGCCTGCTGCCGCAAGTGCCTGCATTGTACAGCCGGCGGCATTTACGCCGAGAAGAGGCCAGCTTGCATGCGCGGATTCTCCCTCAGCATAAATTGTTATTTTCCCGTCTTTTTCTTTTACATCAAAAGATTTCAGTGCAGTTTCCGATAAGGCTTTTGTTACGCTCTTTGCGGTTACCTCGCCGGCCGGGATCACGGTTGTACACCTGTGACATACCGCGTTTGTGACGAAGCCTCCGTTCATGGAAATTATTTTCGTTTTTTTACTATAGGCCGTCATAGCCATAAGGCCCTTTTCTCCATAGATGCACGGATAGCTGGCATCAGGAGTAAACCCGAGAGTTACCCGCTCTTCAACTTCCGTGTAGTGCTTCATGCAAAGCGACCCGGTCTCTTCGTTGCATCCCATGATGAGCCTGATCCGCTTGTTAAGCTTTACACCTGAATCGCGAAGAATGCGCATCGCGTACAACGCCATGATTACGGGACCTTTGTCATCAGTGCTGCCTCTTCCGTATGCACGGTCGCCGACGATCGTCAGTTTAAACGGATCATATGTCCAGCCGTCTCCGACCGGAACGATATCAAGATGTCCGGCGATTCCGATGATATCTTCACCCTCTCCGATCTCGGCATATCCGCAGTAATTGTCCAGATTGACCGTCTTAAAGCCCATCTCTTCCGCGATCTTCAATGCTTCCGCGAGAACATTTGCAGGGCCTTCTCCAAATGGCATTCCCGGCTTTGCCTCTCCCTGCACGGAATCGTACTTTACAAGGCGGGCAATATTTTCAAGCATCTCATCTGTATAATTTAATACCTGTTCCTTTACTGTCATCATTTTCCTCCGAATCATTCCACACTCTTCAGTGATTCTATCATATCTATTTTCTTAAGTGAAAAATACATTGCGGCATTTACTATAAACGCGAATACCAGACTTATGGCACCGCTGATAATGTAGCTGGCAAGGCTGATAGAACGTCCGAACATCATAAGGTCGACCTCTACCGTAGCGATCGTAAATCTGTGCAGTATAGCGCCGATCACGCAGCCTACGATAAGGCCAAGCAGCGTCAGGATAATATTCTCCCTGTATACATACATTGCGACTTCCATATCTCTGAAGCCGAGGACCTTCAATGTAGCGAGCTCCCGCTTTCTTTCCGTAATGTTTATATTGTTAAGATTATATATTACGACAAAAGCCAGCAGACCTCCGGCAACAACAAGGACGCATATAACGAGTCCCAAAACTTTCATCATGCGGTCTATCGTATCCTGAAGATCCGTTGTAAAGGAAATTCCGGAGCCGGCTTCGCATTTCATTACGGCCTTGCCGAGAGCGTCCTCATAATCCTCGGATGTGTCTTCATACTTTATGAGGATATTATTATATTCCGGCTGCTCGCCGTAAAGGGAGGTATACAATTCTTCCGTAAGGAAGCAATAGTGAAGCACGTAATTTTCCACGATTGCCGATACTTTTGCGGAGACTGTTTTTCCGTTTTCTCCCTTTTGGATATCTATCATATCTCCGACACCCACGCCAAGCATATCAGCTGTTTTTTCGGAAAGGATGACGCCGTCAGACGTAAATTCCGGCTCCTCCCCGGTCGTCCTGTTTCTGAATCTTATAAATTCAGGCATCTTATCAAGATCTTTTATTACGGTAAGGTTTGCGCTTCTGTCGGTATCGCCGTTTTCCAAAGTGACAGACACCTGATACATATCAAGTCCGTCAGTCATACCTTCGTAATTATCGAGCATGTCTTTAAGCTCGCCTACCTCGCTTTCATCCGCATCAGTATCCAAAGTGATTATCGCCTGCTGCTTAAATATCTCGATGTACTGCCGCTTGGCAACATCCTGTATGGAATCACGTATGCCGAAGCCTACAAGGATCAGTCCCATACACGCGCCTGTTCCGATAACGGTCATGAAAAGACGCTTTTTGTATCGGAAAAGATTTCGCACGGTCGATTTCACGGTAAAGCTCATTCTGTTCCAAAGCGGCGTGATATGCTCCAGAAAAACTCTCTTTCCGCTTTTCGGCGCTTCAGGACGCATAAGCTCAGCCGGCTTGTCAGTAAGCTTTTTATAACATGCGGCAATCGTAGCGGCTCCTATGCATACAACTGCAGCTGCTACGGCAAGGAAGCCCTGCTTTGCATTCAGAGGGATATAAACCACATCAACGCCTGTATACATCATTCGATAGGATTCGATTATGACTTTGGGAAGTATATACTCTCCTATAAAAACACCTATTACTCCGCCTGTGATCGTCGGGATCATTGCATATTTTATATATTTCCACGCGATCGTACTGTTTTTAAAGCCAAGAGCCTTCAGTGTTCCGATCTGCAATCGCTGCTCATCGACCATTCGCGTCATCGCTGTAAGACTTACGAGAGCTGCCACGAGGAAAAATATTACAGGAAAAACATTGCCGAGGCTGTCCATTCTGTCACCGTCTGAGGCAAATGAAACAACAGATGAGATCATGCTCCTGTCCAGAATATAAAGTGTCGGCTCCTCAAGCTCTTCAAGCGCCTTTCGTCCGTCCGCGATCTCCGCTTTCGCGTCGGCAAGCTCCTTGCTGTATTTCTCGTAATTTTCGTCATACTCGGCTTTGCCGTCATTGTATTCTTTAAGTCCGTCCTCGTATTTTGAAAGGCCGTCTTTATATTCGGCAAGACCGTCATTGTACTCGGCGAGGCCATCCTCGTACTCCTGCTTTGCCGTTTCAAGCTGTGCGGCACCGGATTCGTACTCCGCAAGGCCGGACTCGTATTCCGCAAGGCCGGATTCATACTCTGCTTTGCCGCTGAGGTATTCCGCAAGGCCGGCCTCATATGTCGCGCGGCTTTCTTCAAGAGTTTTTACGCCGGCTTCATAAGCTGCGACTCCGGCTTCATATTCTTCAAGTGATTTTGTGTACTCCGCGTAAAATTCGTCATAGCTTATTACGCCCGCTTCATATTCTTCGACGCCTTCCGCAAGCTGAGCTTCCCATGATCCAAGCTGGGTTCCGAGCATATCCATCAGAGTCTGTGTCTGATTCAGGCATTCGAGAGCTACGCTCTTTACCCGCACATGACGGTTTACGACAACATGGCATTTGCCCT
>R11__coassemble_1903_pt1 | contig 11039 bp, 11 predicted proteins | sample R11__metabat2_low_PE_003 | metagenome-assembled genome bin R11 | reverse complement strand
GGGATTTTACTGGTTTATAGGCATCCTTTGTATCGTATATATCATATGCATGCTTCAGAAAGCAGAGCCGGGATATTATGACCTCATCCTCATGGGTATTCGGTGGAAAACGGCATAATCTCAGCAACAAAAGACACCGAGCTTCTGTACGGCAGCAGTGACATTCTCGTAAAAGAACTTAAAAACATAATAGGAAAAATGAAGATACAGATGACCGTGGAGGAGCTTTTCACGGAACTGGCCGGCCGTTCGGGGCTTGAAGATATTCAGATGTTTGCGTCTTTAATGGTCATAGCAAAAAGAACCGGCGGAAGCATGAGTAAAATGCTCGGAGAGACCAGAAATATCATCTGCGACAAGATCGACACGAAAAAAGAAATAGACGAGCAGCTTGCGGAGGCAGCATTTGAGCAGAAGATAATGAGCCTTATGCCTGCAGGAATAATTATCTATATGAGACTGACATTTTCAGGATTTATAGAGCAGTTATACGGAAATATCGGCGGAGTCATTGTTATGACCGGATGTCTTGCGCTTTATGCGGCTTCATTTATATGGGGCAGAAAGATGGTCAGGATAGAGGTTTAGATAAGGTCTGTTATGAGAAAAAATTCAAAGTATATGAATGCTTTCAGCTTGACAGACAGAGATCATAAGGAGGCGGAGCATGATCGTTTCAATAATAGTTTTCGCAGTAGTGCTGTTCCTTGGAAGCAGGGGCCTATGGGAAAGAAAGCTGGCCATTCCGATAATCGCCGCGGCTTTTCTGATATGCATACTCAGTGTCACGCAGTCGTTGGCAGGAGAAGGTTCTTCAATAGGCTTCATAAATAAAAGTGAAGCCGGAGAAGGCTCCAGAAGCGTTGAACTGACTGCGAAAGCAGACGGGGAAGATCCGGTAAGCGTGAGCATTACGGTCCCCGAAATGTCTTATACGGATGATGAAGCAGAAAAAGTACTCGATGAGCTGCTCGGCGAAATGGACAGCCTTATCCTTGGAGAAAACGAAGCTTTTGACAATATAAGGCATGATATGAAGCTGTCATCTTCGTATGAAGGATATGATGCGGCTGTTCAGTGGCGTTCAAGCTCGATATCAAGCCTGTCTGTTGATGGCACTATAGGTAACTCTGTTCCCGAGAAAGGAAGTCGGGTAACGCTTACAGCGGTGCTGACTCTCGGAGAATGTGAAAGAACATATGTAAGAGAGCTGACTGTTTTCCCGTCCGAGGACCAAAGTATGGCGTCCAGACTTAAAAACGCGGCAGCGGTACTGAATGAGGACAGCGAAAAGGAGACATATCTGCTTCCGGATTCGGTAGACGGTAAAAGCGTTCGATGGTATGAGGTTACCGGAACAGACTGGCAGAATCTGTCCGTTGCTCTGCTCGTATTCGCTATAGTTCTGGTGTTTCTTAAAAGAGAACAGGAAAAGGAAAAAAAGAAAAAACGCCTGGAAATGCTTGAAAGGGCATATCCTGAGCTCCTGAGCAGGCTGCTTTTATTACTCCATGCCGGACTGACATGCAGAAAAGCATTTACATATCTGGATGAAGACAGCAGAAAGAACAAAAGATCCGGGGAAGATGCGCCCGCGCTTGTTGAAGTATCGGCAGCTGTACAGGATATGTCCAAAGGAGTCAGCGAGGGAGAAGCATACAGGAGATTTGCCGAAAGATGTGTACTTCCATGCTACAAAAACCTCGCAGTGCTTTTGGACCAGAACCTCAATAAAGGCGGCGCGGGTCTTGTAAATCTTCTTGAACAGGAGACAGTCATAGCCTTTGAAGACAGAAAAAGGCAGGCACGTATTCAAGGAGAGCAGACATCGATAAAGCTGCTGTTTCCGATGATAATGATGCTCGGGGTGGTAATGATAATAATGATAGTTCCGGCCTTTATGTCATTTTGACAGGAATGAGAGCCGTTCTATAAAACAAAAAAGGAGGTAGAAATATGGAAACTGTAAAACGATTTGTTCTTGAAGAAGATGCAGTCTCTACGGTAGAGATCATTCTGATCCTGGTCGTTCTTATAGCACTTGTAATACTTTTCCAGGGACAGCTTACGAGCCTCGTAACAACGATACTTGAAAAGGTTACCACACAGGGAAACAGCGTTTAAGGACGGAGAGGTTCAATGAAAAAAGGAAGTATCACGATATATCTGAGCCTGGTGCTCTGCGTATGCCTGGCACTGATAACCGGATGCATTGATTCTGTAAGGCTGGCAAACGGGCGCGCCGCAGTGTCGTGCGCGGCGGACGAAGGGTTATTCTCGCTGTTTGGTGAGTATGACAGAACATTATATAAGAAGTATGGGCTGCTTTTTATTGACGGCGGATACGGCGGAAGTACGCTGAAGGCCGGAGAGCTGATGCAGGAAGCAAAAGAGACAACGGAAGACGTTCTGGGCGTATCGGGCTTGTCCGGCAGGTCTGCGGCAAGTCTTTACAGGGCATCGATAGACAGCGGCGCGGTAACAGGGTATGTACTTGCAACGGATTCCGGGTATGAAGAGCTGAAAATGCAGATATCAGACCTGATGACAAAAAAGCTGGGCGCAAATGGGATCAGTGAAATCACAGCTTTGATCACAGGCAATTCATCTTTGCTGTCGAGTGCGGAAAGCGGCCAATCTGACAATATAGACTCGCTTAAATCCGCTTACGATAATGCTAAGTCCGAAGCTGAGGCAAGGCAGGCAGAAGCCGAAGAAAACGGTGAAACCGTGGAGGCTGTTGAAGTCCCGGATGACTTTGTTAACCCTATAGACAACGCGTCGAGGATAAGAAGCCTGGGAATGTTTGCTAATGTTGTTCCGAATATTGGAAGTATTTCAAACGCATCCGTTGATCTTTCTTCACTTCCGCATTCAAGAAGCCTCACAACAGGTATGGGGCTGCTCCCTAAAACGAGCAGCTCCATAGCCGACAAGCTTCTGATAGCGGAGTACGCGGCGGAGTTTTTCCCGAATTACAGAGATCCCGGAACGCAGGATGGCCTGAAGTATCAGGTTGAGTACGCTGTTGCCGGTAAGAGCACAGATGTTGAAAATCTTAAGGCAGTCCTGAACAGGATATTTATTGTAAGAGAGGCGGCTAATTTTGCGTTTTTGAATTTTTCCGAAGCATATAAAGCTCAGGCGGACGAAACTGCTTTGATCATCTGCACAGCGATATTTCTTCCGGAGCTGGCGCCGATAGTATCGGAACTCATTATCGCTTTGTGGTCCTGGAATGAAAGCCTGAATGATGTAAAAATACTTTTGTCCGGCGGCAAGGTCCCGATAATGAAGAATGAGAGCAGCTGGAATCTGCAGCTTACGGATCTTGCGACATATTCATCCGGAACGATAATAAACAGAAGCTCATCCGGGCTGGCATATCTGGATTATCTCAGGATATTTCTGTATCTGAAGTCCGAAGACGATCTTATTGAAAGCACGGCCGACCTTATAGAATACAACAGAAGGATAACAGACTCCGAGCCGCAATTTTCAATTGACTGCTGTGTCGCGGCGCTTGAAATAGAGTTGGACGGAAGTATAGGCACGCATGATTATTGTCTGTCAAGAAGCTATGGCTATGATGCTAATGTGAGTTAGCCTTAAATGACAAGGAGGCGCAGAAGGGTATCCTTTCTGCAGCAGGAAGCGTGAAAATAAATTTTCAGACTGAATTGAAGATTTCAGATCTGCAGGCAGTTTGAGATCATCTGGAGGCAAATTATGAACAAAACAAGCCGCATTTATATAAAAACTGAAAATACAGTCTCTCTTCCGGCGAGCGGCAGCGTTAACGGCAATATAAAGATCACTCCACAACACATATTCATATCCGCTGTAAAAAGGGTGCCCCTCTGCGCCATGAAAGGGAGTCTGACTGTTGAGGCAGCCCTTGCACTACCCTTGTTTTTTATGATCACGATCTGTCTTATAAGCATAATGGGAGTTTACGGAACTGTGCTGAGGGAAATGATGACGCTCAGAGATTCATCAGAAGCTGCGGCGATGGCTGTGTCGGGCACAGAAGGCGACAGCTGGATAGAGCTTGAGAATATAGTTACGTACAAACCTTACTACCTTCCTTCAGGCGTGTCGTCCATATATATTCCGGTAAAGTCGAAGGTCAGAGCATGGACGGGCAGAGACGGAAACGATTCATCAGGGAGCTCTTCATCGGAATCGTCAAATTACGTTTATATGACAGAGTACGGCTCGGTATATCATACGGATCCGTCTTGTACGCATCTTGATCTGAGCATATCAACAACATCTTCCGCATCGGTAGGCGCACTAAAGAATGTTTATGGAGAGCACTACCACGCTTGTGATAAATGCGTTGGAAGCGGGAGTGCAAACTCCACAGTTTATATAACGCAGGAAGGTGACTGCTATCACAATTCGGCCGAATGCTCAGGACTGAAAAGAACAGTAAAACTTGTATCAATAGACGAAGTCGGCGATGTCGGACAATGCAGCCGATGCGCGGCTTCCGGAGGATAAAATGGCTGAATATTTTAATCTGGTAAATTTAACAGAGACGATCATGCCGATCGTTATAATTGCAATAAATGCGCTCAGAGACCTGAAAAGCAGGGAGATATACGTTATTCCTACGGTTATATGTATGGCAGCAGGTATCGTTTATCAGGTCGTGTACTGCGGCATACAGCCTCCGGAATTAATATTTATGCTTTCTCCCGGACTCATGATACTCGGAATTTCATTCTTGACCGGAGGAGCGATCGGCAGAGGCGACAGCCTTCTTATCCTTGCCATCGGAGTATTGGCAGGAGGAGAAAATACATGGCTTATGCTGGCGATAGCAATGGCTATGACAGCAGTATGCGCAGCTGTTTTATGGATAAAAAAATCGGGGGTAAAGGAACTCCCTTTCGCACCATTTATGCTGCCGGCTATGATCGTCGTTATATTGATCGGAGGCTTTTAATATGAAAAATAAAGAATCGTGGAGAAGGGCGTCTTTTACTGTGGAAGCTGCCGTTATAGTACCTATGTCGGTTGTTATGCTCGCTCTCCTGCTGGGATTTGACTATTTTATGCATCAGGCGGGATGGTGCCTCGGGTCGTCGGCTGAATCGGCGCTTTACTCTGTTCAAAGGTTTGCAGACAGCAGCACGCCCGGGCAGAAAGCCCAGGAAAGGGCGGACAGCAGGGTAAGTGAGACTCCGCTCACTATGGGGCAGACATCGGAAACCGCTTCGTCATCAACAACAAAAGTTACAGTCAGCTGGGAGGCGGATATCCTTCCTTCTGTATTCGGCAGCCTGTATGACCTGGCAGGAAGCGTGTCTGTCATGAGGCTCGATCCCGTAAGTTTAAAGCAATCGACCTGGGTAATTGGAGATACATTAAATGAAGAGTGAATTAATTCGTGAAACGAGAGACCAGCATCTTATATTGTCATCACAAAGCGGAACGGAAAACGAACACGGATACAGACTGCAGATGCTTGTCAATAACAAAATACACAAACTGCTCCCATGCGCATACAGTGAAATAGACGGAAAACTTTATGTATATTATGACATATCGGATAAAAGCGGAATAAAGGAATATTTCAGTGAAAAACGCGTGGACGAAAAGGGACTCCGCCTTCTGATAGAGGGCATGGCGGATGTACTTGATGAATTGGGCAAATACCTTATTTCTCCGGATTATCTGCTGGCATTGCCCGGAGATATATTTATAGACGCGGCAGGCAGTGAGATATCATTTGTTTGTTATCCGTTCGTGAGATCCGATATTTCGGAAAAGCTTTTAAGACTCAGTGAATTTCTTTTGTCAAAGCTTAAGCTGAATGATTCGGGAGCTATTTATTACGGATATGCGTTTTATCAGGCCTGCGCTGAAGGGAAGATATCTTCAGGCATTTTAAGAAAAATACTTACAGAAAGCCCCGAACCAAAAGAAAATGGATCGGAGAAACGTGAGGCGGAAAGATCTGCTTACGAACAAAGCGTCTGGGATTCTTTTTTCAATGACGAAGAAAATGTATCCGGAAACAGCAGAAAAGCCGAAGACAGGAAAAACGATAAAAAGGCAAAGAAAAATAAGGAAAGCGTAAAGGTAAAAACCGCCGAAAAAAAGAGCAGCCGCAGAAATGACGAAGAAAGTGATTCCGCTTTGGACGGCCTTTTCGGATTATTCAGAAAAAAAGCCGAGAAGACAGGGCCATCCGGGCGCAGAGGCTCCGACTCCGAGGACTGGATGAAAAGTGAAAACGCCGGATTTGCAAGGGCATCTGTAATGATAAATCCTCAAAGTGAATCATATACAAAAGCAGCGGGAAATGCCTGTCAGGTAAGAGAGGAGAGCTCTGCCTATGCGAGACTTGTTCCCGACAGAGCAGGAAGCTCAATAGTGCTGAAAGACTCCAGATATATTGTCGGGAAAAAGTGTGCGGGCGCGGATATCATAAGTGCTTCGGACAAAGTAAGCCGCATTCATGCAAGGCTTGTAAAGGATGACGGTTCTTATCTGCTCACGGATATGAGTTCGCAGAACGGAACGTTTGTTAACGGAAGAAAAATCGTCCCCGGTTCACAGGTCAGACTTTTGGACCGTGACCGTGTGCGTTTCGGGGACGTAGAGTATACATACAGAAAAAGAAGCTCTTAATGATGGCGCCATATTTTCATTTTTTCAGCCGCGTGAATAAGCTCTTCTCTAAATGCGGGATGAGCGATGGATACGAGCCGTTCGGCGCGCTCCCATGTTGTTGCGCCTTCGAGATTTACGACGCCGTATTCTGTTGCGATAAAGTATACCTGGCTTCTCGGGGAGGTGATAATATCTCCTGAGAAATGCGGGAGAATGCAGCTTTGGATATTTCCTTTTGCGTCTTTATAAGTGGACTGAAGGCAAATAAAAGATCTTCCTCCGCGAGATATGGAGGCACCTTCAAGAAAATCCAGTTGCCCGCCGGTACCGCTGATCTGTCTTGTGCCTACGCTTTCAGCGCTGACCTGTCCGAAAAGGTCTACGCTTATGCAGCTGTTTATGGAGACCATGTTGTCAATCTGACCTATGATGCTGGGATTGTTAACATATTCGAGCGGGAGCATGAGCGTGCTGGGGTTGTCATCAAGCCAATCGTAAAGCTCAGGCGATCCGACCGCGAAGCCGAGAATTCCTTTTCCGGGATAAAGGGCTTTGCAGCGATTTGTAAGCTTTCCGGCTTTATAAAGGTCAAGATAGGCATCAGAGCAAAGCTCTGTATGCATACCGAGATCTTTCAGGTTAGACTCAGCAAGGAGAGAACCGACCGCGTCAGGCATTCCGCCGACGCCTATCTGCAAAGTTGAGCCATTGCGAATATACGGAATAAGGTGTTCGGCAATCATGTGCTCTTCCCTGGTTGGGGCAGTTCGCTTCAAAGCGGGATATGGTTCGTGCGGACCTTCTACGACGAAGTCCGCTTCTGAAATATGAATGCAGTCATCGTATCCGCCGTGAACTCTCGGAAGATTTTCATTTACCTCAAGGATAACGATCTTTGCCTGACGCAGCACTTCGCCGGTCGTTCCGGTGTGGACTGAAAAGCTGAAATAGCCATGCTTGTCCATGGGGCGGACAGAAACCATTGCAACATCAACACTTATGAAGAAGTGATAGTATGCGGTCAGATTATGGAAGACCATCGGAGAGTAGTAGCACAGACCTCTGTCGCAGAGCTTTCTTTCATAAGAGGAACAGTGCCATGTATGATAAACAAAGTGCTCCTGAGTGGGGTCGCATTCGACTGTATAAAGAGGGGCGGACATAAGGTTTCCGCGGATCTTGACATCTGTAAGTTCGTCACGCCTTTTTGAGAGAGCCTCATCGAGAAGAGAGGGCTTTGCGAGGGCAGCACCATAGTCGACCCAGTCGCCGCTTTTTATAACTTTTACGGCTTCATCGGGAGTACGAAGCTTATCTTTGTATTCGCTGTAAAAATCCAAATTCATAAATAAACCCCTTTCACTCGCTTCAGGCGGAAGTCACACCTCATTTAGGAGGCGTGCAATTGAAGCAGTGCCTCCTAAAACCCTTCACAGCAGGCGGATCATTCGTCCGTGCCGCTGATCTTGATCCATTTTGCTTTGAAGAAGTAAAACAGCAGAAGTATTACTGTCATTACCCATGATAACACATAAACTATGCTTACACCAAGCAAAGTGTGCCAATGGGGAACAACAAAAATAACCCATATTATTCGGAAAACGCAGGTAGTCATGACTGTGATTATCATGGGGCGGAATGTATCGCCGGCTCCGCGAAAAGCTCCGGAAAAGACGTCTACCATGCTCCAGATGAAATAAAACGGAACAAAATACCATGTTATTTCTACGGCGTAATCTATTACCAGACTGTCATTCAAAAAGACCGAGTAGGCCGGTCTTGCGATGGAAAGAAGGAGTACTGACATAAGGACAGTACAGCAAAGGGAAATAACAAGACATGTATAAACAGCTTTTTTCAGACGTTTTATTTTTCCGGCTCCGTAGCATTGACCGACGAAAGAACAGATGGCAAGGCCGAAACTGTTGCTCATAACCCAGTAGAAACCGTCCAGCTTTCCTGTTGCTGTCCATGCCGATACGACCAAAGAGCCGAATCCGTTTAATGAGGCCTGTATTATCAGATTTGATACACTGTATACGCAGCTTTCGATTCCGGACGGGAAACCTATTTTCAAGGTGGTAAGGAGGATCGGCTTTTCAAGGCGGAGTTCTTTAAAGCTGAGCTTATAGGGCTTATCTGTTCTGATCAGATGGGTAAGGGCCAGCACGGCACAAAGAGTCATGGAAATGACGCTCGCCCAGGCTACACCTTTTACCGCAAGCCCGAGTATTACAACAAATATGAGGTCGAGCGCGATGTTTGTACAGCAGCTGACAGCAAGATAAATAAGCGGGCGGCGCGAGTCACCGACGCCCTGCATTGTACCTTGACAAAGATTATATACAAGAAGAGGAACAGACCCAAGAAAGTAAATTCTGAGATAAGTTACGGAATCTTCCATAATGTCGGCAGGGTTGTTTAAAAGCTCAAGCATGTTCGGGGCAAAAATAAAGCCAAGGACCATGACTGCCGCACCGGCAAGCAGACAGAATGTAAGGGCTGTGTGAAGAGTACGGTGCAGACCGTCCCGGTCATTGGCTCCGAAACGCTGGGCAATTACAACAGCGGCTCCCATGTTCAAGCCGGAGAAGAAGCCTATGACTGTCTGCGTGATTATCGCACTGCTGCCGCCGACGGCCGCAAGAGCAAGATCGCCGACAAACCTTCCGATGATAACGGCATCGACGGTATTATAAAGCTGCTGGAACAAAAGCCCCAGTAGGATCGGTATGAAAAAACGCAGAAGCTTTTTCCAGACTACGCCTGTCGTAAGATCGTTTTTATCATCGTATGCTGCCATAAGATCATTAAACCCTTTTCATGAAGAACGGCCGGCTCGAAAAAACTTAATTTTGGCGGCCGTTTAAAATCCTTCGTACAAGAGGAGGATTATAGCACCGAATGAATGAAAATGCCACAACAGTAAAGAGCAGGATTTAATATTCATGCATAAAAACAAGCATGTAAGGTCATTTGCACCACTTTTTATGATATACTCTGAAAATGCCGTGGAATGGATCGCACGGCGAAAATTCGGAAGACAAGGCAGGTATGACAAATGGCGGATCTGAATGCGACTCCTTCAGGAAACAGACTTCACATAGGTTTTTTCGGAAAAACAAACAGCGGCAAATCGTCGTTTATAAACGCATTCGCAGGGCATGATGTATCTATCGTTGCGGACGTGCCGGGAACGACAACAGACCCTGTTTACAGGGCTATGGAGATACTCCCGCTCGGACCGTGTGAGCTTATAGACACAGCCGGATTTTGCGATGAAAGCGAGCTGGGAGAAGAACGTGAAAAAAAGACACGACTTGCAGCGGACAAGTCCGACCTGGCGGTCATTCTTATAGCTGCCGACACGATCCCGGAGAAATTCATTAATATTGCAGACGCCGATTACGATGCGTTTCAGACGGCTTTTCCGAGTGAAGATAAATGGTTTGCCGCGTTCAAGGATAAAAAGATCCCTGTATTATTTGTAATAAGCAAGGCGGACATTTGCGGACAGAAGAAAGCGGACCGATTCGCAAAAGTGATAAGGGACGCGACTGATGCCGAGACTATAGCCATATCAAACAAACAAGGGGGTTTTACCGATATCGTAAAGGAAAAGCTCGCTGCAATGGCCGGGGAGCGCACTGAGAAAACGATCCTCGGCGGACTTGTAAATAATGGCGACCTCGTCATGCTTGTAATGCCTCAGGACATTCAGGCTCCGAAGGGCAGGCTGATACTTCCTCAGGTACAGACGATCAGAGAACTGCTCGACAGAAAATGCCGCGTTATCTGTACAACAACAGATAAATATATCGAATCCCTGGACTCACTGAAAAATCCCCCGGATCTGATAATCACTGATTCCCAGGCATTTGCGGTCGTTTATGAAGGAAAGCCGGAGAAAAGCAGATTGACTTCATTTTCGATCCTTTTTGCCGGATATAAAGGCGATATAAGCTATTATGTGGAAGGCGCAAAGAAGATACCGGAGTTAAAAGAAGACAGCAAGGTTCTTATCGCGGAATGTTGTACGCATGCCCCGCTTGAAGAAGACATCGGCAGGGTCAAGCTGCCGCGGATGTTCAGAAAAATTGCCGGCGAAGGCCTGCAGGTGGACATTGTCAGCGGATCGGATTTTCCGGAGAATCTTAAGGAGTATGACCTTATTGTCCAATGCGGAGCCTGTATGTTCAACCGGCAGCATGTAATGAGCAGGATAAATAAGGCGAAAGAAGCCGGAGTCCCGATGACAAACTACGGAACTTCGATAGCGCAGATAACCGGCATACTTGACAAAGTTACACTGCCGAAATGAGCGCGTGAAAATCTATTGTCCAAACGCTGCGAAAGATGTAATATTTAAACTGCATTATAAAAACAAGTCTGCTGCGGAAAATACTCCCGGC
>R11__coassemble_1900_pt1 | contig 11049 bp, 6 predicted proteins | sample R11__metabat2_low_PE_003 | metagenome-assembled genome bin R11 | reverse complement strand
ATTTCAGATCCCGGAATATTTTCGCTTGCGCGCGAGATATGCCCCGAGATCGATATTCACATAAGCACGCAGTCCAATAACACAAATTACAAAACGGCCCTGTTCTGGCAGAAGCTGGGTGCCACCAGGATCGTGACAGCCAGAGAGCTTTCTCTTCGCGAGATAAGGACTCTGAGAGATAATATACCCGATGATTTCGAAATAGAGACATTCGTTCACGGCTCCATGTGCATTTCTTATTCCGGAAGGTGTCTCCTTTCGAATTTCCTTACAGGGCGTGACGCGAACAGAGGTGCCTGTACTCATCCCTGCCGCTGGAAATATTCCGTTGTGGAGGAAACAAGACCGGGCGAGTATTTCCCTGTATTCGAAAATGAAAGAGGAACGTATATTTTCAATTCCAAGGACCTCTGCATGATAGAATATATCCCGGAGCTCATAGAAGCCGGGATCGACAGCTTCAAGGTCGAAGGAAGAATGAAAACAGCTCTTTATGTCGCATCGGTAGCCCGGACATACAGAAGAGCGATAGATGATTATATAAAAGACCCCGGGCTTTACAGAGCAAATATCGAATGGTATAAGCAGCAGATCGGGAATTGTACTTATCGCGATTTTACGACCGGATTTTTCTTTAAAAAGCCGACGACGGAAGATCAGATATATGACGCAAATACCTATAAAAAAGATGCCGTTTATCTCGGATACGTTTATGATTATGACGAGCAGGGAAGAGCGCTCGTGACACAGAAAAACAAGTTCTGTGTCGGCGACGATATCGAGGTCATGAAGCCCGACGGCAGCGATGTAACAGTAAAGGTTCTCGGTATATGGAACGACGACGGAGAGGCACAGGAAAGCGCACCCCACGCGCAGCAAAGACTGCATCTCGAACTCAGCGAAAAACCGGGAATACTTGAGATCCTCAGGCAGAGAGTATGAGCGATAATAAACACAGCGACAACAGAATAAGCGCAGGCGCGTTCGGAAGACTTAAGGTCATAGCCGGATCGGTCTCTTCCGCGGCGAAAAGCATAGCAAGGCGCCCGGCAGTCGAAAAGAAAAAATGCCTTCCTTTTGAAGAACGTAAGGTCGGAGTCATTTTTTCCACGGACTCGCCGCTCGCAAACGCAACGATACGCCGGGGCGTGGAGCGTGTTATACGTGCGAACGGATATGAACCCGTATTTATGATCACAAGAGACTCACAGGCAAGGGAGCTTCGGGGGCTGCGCGAACTTTATACAATGAATGTAAAAGGCATTATCGTAGAGCCCAGCATGAGCCAGATGCTCTGCAGACACAAGAGCTTTTACGACAAGCTGTCACATGAAGGCGTGCCATATGTATTCATCCACAGCACATATCCTCAGATGAACGAATCTCCGCTTATTACAACGGATGACAGCCACGGAACGTACCTTCTTACGAGACACCTGATAGCGACCGGGCGCAGAAGGATAGCAGCTTTCTTTTCATCCGATGACAGCCGCGGATATCAGCGGCATGCCGGTTACGTCAACGCTCTTCAGGAAGCGGGTATACGCTACGATCCGTCATTGGTCATCTGGTTCCATACAGAGGACAAAAAGAAGAGACCTGTAATGGATATCGAGAATATCCTGAGAACGGAGAACGGCTGTGACAGCGTTATGTGCTACTCCGATGAGATGGCCGATGAAATAATAAAATGGCTTTACGATAACGGCTACAGCGTTCCAGGCGACATATCCGTTACCGGATACGGAAACACAAGGACAGCCGGTGCTGAAGAGATAGGACTTACAACAGTTGCTCTTCAGGAGGAGCTTCTCGGTTTATTTGCCGCTGAGCTTTTAATAGAAAAATTCAAGGGCGTAAATGATTCCGCCAGCACGGTAGAAAGAGTGCTCGCACCGGAGCTCATTATACGAGGGTCAAGCATAACAACGAAAAAGTGAATATTTACGATCAGGGCTGCAAGGCGGCCGGAGATATAAGTTGTTTATGAAAGCGTAAGCCGCAGCGGCTTACGCTTTTGTATAGTGGCCGGGGCAGATCTCAGTTATGAGACCGCGTACGCTGAGACTTGTTATGAGTGCAAAAAGCGAAGAAAGACTGATGTTCAAGGCCTCGGATATTTCATCGATGGACGATTCCTTTCCGTAGAGAAACGCGATGATCTTTTTTTCGTCAGGAGTAAGAGCCGGGCTCGGTGTTGTGTTATTTTCGTCGGGGATGATGCCGATGTCGATCATAAGCTGCTTCGGTGAGATCGCGGGGACGGCACCCTGATATATAAGAGCGTTGCATCCCGCACTGAGTGGGTTGTTTAAGCTTCCGGGAACGGCGAACAGACTCTTGTTTTGTTCGAGAGCGTATGAGGCGGTTATAAGAGAGCCGCTTTTTCTTTTGGCTTCTATGACCAGGACGGCGTCGGAAAGAGCGCTGATTATGCGGTTCCTTATCGGAAAGTGATAGGAAAGAGCAGGTGTACCGGGTTCAAATTCGGATATGATCCCGCCGCCGGATGAGATTATATTTTCATAAAGCTTGCGGTTGGACGCGGGATAGCAGATATCGGGACCGCATCCGAGAACAGCAAACGTCGGAGTGCCGCCGAGGAGCGCTCCTTCATGGGCGCAGGAATCGGTCCCGTAAGCCATTCCGCTTATTATCTGAACTCCGTTTTCGGACAAGGCTTTCGCAAAACGCACAGCTTCGTTTCTTCCGTATGCGCTGCATGCCCGGGCACCGACTATTCCGACTGAATGAAGTCCGGGATCAGGCAGAGCACCGCATACATATAAGCATTCGGGCATTCTTTCATAATTACGTAGTATTTCGGGGTATTCGGGTGAATCTTTTGTTATTTTTCGTATTTCCATTTTTTGTCTCCAAACGATCTTAAACTGCCTCAGGATCAGAGAGCATTAATTCAGCTTAAAATTTATTTTCAAACTTCTCTTTATGACAAAGGGACCGGGAATATCCGGGTCAACGTGAATCGGAGCTCAGCCTTTGCCTGTAATAAAGGGCTTCGCTTATATGTGCTTCATTAATAATATCCGCCCCTTCAAGGTCAGCTATCGTACGGGATATTTTAAGGATCCTGTGGTAAGACCTGGCGCTTAAACCAAGCTTATCGAATGCAAGAGAGATAGTCTTTTCGGCCTCAGGCGTCAATGTACAGAAGCGATTGATTTCAGGCGCGGAAAGCTCGCTGTTAAAGCAATGGTCAAGACCTTTATAACGATCATTTTGAATGTCAAAAGCAGCTTCGACCATTTTTCTCATTTCGGCAGAAGACCAACCGGAGCATTCGCCGTTCAGATCATTGTATTTTATGGCAGGAACCTCGGCACGAAGGTCTATCCTGTCGAGGATGGGCGATGAGATCCTTTCGGAATATTTCTTTATCTCACCAGGGGTGCAGGTACAGCGTTTCATATCGGGATAGTATCCGCATGGACAGGGATTCATGGCGGCAACAAATATGAAGCTGGCAGGGAATCTGTATGAGGCCGAAACCCTTGAAATAAGGACCATCCTGTCCTCGAGAGGCTGTCTCAGGACTTCAAGGTTCTTTGTCGGCATCTCGGGCAGTTCGTCTATGAAAAGTACGCCGCGATGAGCGAGTGTGATCTCGCCGGGGCGGGGAACCCTTCCTCCTCCGCACAGAGCCTGAGCGGAAAGAGAGTGGTGAGGGGCGCGAAAAGGGCGTTGCGTCATGATCGGCATTTCAGCTGTGAGCAGGCCGGATACACTGTAGATACGCGATACTTCGAGCTGTTCGTCTTCGGTCATACGGGGTAGAATGCCGGGGATGCGTCGGGCTGTCATTGACTTTCCGGAACCGGGAGGTCCGCACAGAAGCAGGTTATGGAATCCGGCAGCGGATATGAGGGCGGCGCGCTTTACACTGGTCTGTCCTTTGATATCAAGAAAATCCGGCTCTTTGGATGCGGGGAGAATAATATTTTTCTGCGGAGTGTTTACTTCGGCTTCTCCGTTTTCAACGGAATTATCTTCAGGGGAAGGGACAGAGCCGCTTATGCAGTATTCGATCAGATCATTCAGGCAGCTCACACCTATGATCCTTATCCCGCTTACAACAGAAGCTTCATTAACGTTGTCATATGGGACTATGCAGGTTTCTATGCCGGTTTCACGCGCGCATAGTACACTTGGCAGGACACCGGGAACAGCAACGACTTTTCCGTCGAGGTGAAGCTCTCCGACAAGCATGACGTTTTCAAGAGAATCCTCCCCGATGCGTCCGAGCGTCATTAATATCGCAGCGGCGATAGGCAGATCGAAACGTGTGCCGTCCTTTCTTGTGTCGCCGGGCGCGAGATTGATCGTAAGGCGCTTTGGCGGAAGGTGGATGTTCAGGTTTTTCAGCGCGGTACGGACACGGTCACCGGCTTCCCTTACCTGAGCACTGACAGAGCCGATAATGTTGAAAGAAGGCATTCCTTCGCTGAGATCCGCTTCGACGAATACGGGAAGGGCCTCAACGCCGGTTATAGCCATAGATATAATGCAGCAGTACATAATAATGCACCTCCGTAGCATAAAGTATTTAAGGAAAATTCCCGGAGAACGGGAGGGAGGGATGCTATCCCCAAAGATACGTATGAATGAATATATTTAAAGTATACGTAAAAGATAATGCAATTATAGTACTGAATGATTCCGAAGTCAAGTAAAAAATTCGCATAAACGTTCATAAAAATCTGCTTGCAAATATATGCAGGTTTGTGTTAACGTCTAAAAATGTGCGGCTAAACAGCACAAAAGCAGCCCTTCAGGCTCATTATCGGTGAAATGTGCTATGAAATCGCAGTATCAGCCGCACGAAACGGAGGAAGAAAACAGTGTCAAACAATCTCGTAATAGTCGAATCACCCGCAAAGGTAGACACAATAAAAAAATTTCTCGGAAGCAGCTATGAAGTAACTGCATCAATGGGCCATGTAAGGGACCTTCCCAAGAGCGCTCTCGGCATTGATGTCGAAAACGATTTTGAACCGAAATATATAACCATAAGAGGCAAGGGCCCTCTTGTTTCACAGCTGAAAAAAGCCGCTAAAAAGGCAGATAAAATATATCTCGCAACCGACCCGGACCGTGAAGGAGAAGCCATATCCTGGCACCTTGCCAATATCCTGGACGCCGACGAAAAAAAGATCCGCAGGATCACATTCAACGAGATAACAAAAACTGCTGTAAAAGAATCACTTAAGGAAGCACGCGGCATAGATATGAACCTTGTTGACGAGCAGCAGGCAAGACGCTGCCTCGACAGGATGGTCGGATATGAGATCAGCCCCCTGCTTTGGAAAAAGGTACGCCGCGGTCTCAGTGCCGGAAGAGTCCAGTCCGTTGCGCTTCGCATAATCGCCGATCGAGAGGCTGAAATAAACGCATTTGTACCGGAAGAATACTGGTCACTGGACGCAATCCTTGCGCCTGAAGGGAAAAAGACGACATTTGCGTCTCACTTCCTTTCAAAAAACGGCAAAAAGATCCCGCTTGACTCGGAAAACACTGTCGACAGCATCATTTCCGATATCGAAAAGAATGATTTTATCGTAAAAGAAGTTAAAGAGGGAGAAAGATTCAAAAAAGCACCCCTGCCGTTTACGACGTCAACACTCCAGCAGGAGGCTGCAAAGCTTCTGAACTTCTCCACGCAGAAAACCATGCGCATCGCTCAGCAGCTCTACGAAGGCGTAAAAGTAAAGGGACAGGGAGCTGTCGGACTCATATCTTACCTGAGAACAGACTCTACTCGAATCTCGGATCAGGCAGACGCCGCGGTAAAAGCCTATATCGCAAAACAGTACGGACAGAATTACGTTTCGCAAGCCGCAGCTGCAGCAAAAGGCGGATCCAATATCCAGGATGCCCATGAAGCCATCAGACCGACAGACGTTGAACGCACACCTGCCTTCGTCAAGGATTCTCTTTCAAGAGATCAGTTCAGACTGTATCAGCTTATCTGGAAACGATTTGTTGCAAGCCGCATGAAGCAGGCTGTTTATTCAACAGTTTCCGCATCCATCGGTGCCGGAGATTATATGTTCAGTGCAGCGGCTTCAAAAATAAAATTCGAAGGCTTTATTTCCGTATACAAGGAAGATCAGGAAAAGAGCGACAACAACGCTTCTTTGTTTGCCCTGGAAGAAGGAATGAAGCTTACAAAGCATGACATTGTAAAAGAGCAGCATTTTACACAGCCGCCGGCACATTATACGGAGGCATCTCTTGTTAAGATAATGGAGGAGCTCGGCATCGGACGCCCAAGTACATATGCTCCTACGATCACCACGATCATGGCGCGCCATTATATCGCAAAAGAGAAAAAGAACCTTTATATCACAGAGCTCGGAGAGGTCGTCAACAACATCATGAAGGAAGCTTTTCCGGATATCGTTGATATAAACTTCACGGCAGATATGGAAAGCAGGCTGGATAAGGTAGGCGCCGGAACGACCCCCTGGAAAAAGGTACTTGAAGATTTTTGGCCGGAGCTTGATGAAGCTGTAAAAAAAGCCGAAGCCGAGATGGAACGGGTTAAGGTTCCCGATAAAGAGACAGATGTTGTCTGTGAAAAATGCGGAAGAAATATGGTCATTAAATTCGGCCCGCACGGAAAATTCCTGGGCTGCCCGGGATTCCCGGAATGCCGCAATACAAAGCCGTTCCTTGAGTTTGCCGGAGTCAAGTGCCCGAAATGCGGCGGCGAGGTCGTAATACGCCGCACAAAGAAGGGCCGCAAATATTACGGATGTGAAAATTATCCGGATTGCGACTTTATGAGTTGGCAGAGACCTTCGGGGAAAAAAGAAGAATAAAAATAATGCCGATCCGGATACCCGGGTCGGCATGTTGTATATAAGAGGAATGATCATTGTCCGAAATACATATTTATTCCGGCAAGCAATCCCCAGGCGAGAGCTGTGAGAGTTTCGTCGGAATGATCCGATGCGGAATTGCCGAGCTCAATATCTACGGACGCAATGGTGCTGTAGCTCGTCTGAGTAAGATCTGAATCCATGGCTCCGCCTTCAAATAAGGCAATGCCGTTTGAAGAAAGTCCGGAGACAAGGCAATTGCCGAGCTGCTCGGAGAGAGGCCACGTAACGGAAACGGGATACATGTATTCCAATGCTGACGGAACGGACATGTAATAACAGCCCTTGTCGTATGAGAAGCCGTCTCCGTCCCAGTGAAGGGCAATGTGGCAGTCCGCGACATTATTGCAGATAACGGTCCTTGCGATATTGTCAAGCTGGACATCATCGCCGTCTCTTATCATAAGAACGTCATAGCCCTGGCTTAAAAGCAGGTCGCGGAGTATCTGCGCCATGCGGAGTGTCACGGTGGCTTCGGGAGTTCCGTCATAGAATGTCATGCCGGTAGATACAGCTGTTGCCTGAACGGCGCCTTCGCCTGTGCTGCCGCCGGTAACTTTCGGGGTATAGTCAGGGTGGCAATATGTGTAAACACTGCTGCCGCCGCTTGTACCGTGACCGGCATTGACGCCGATTATGATATTTTTGCGGTTTTCGGTCGCTGTGTACATAACGGCGTTCCCTGTGTTGATCATGGAGTAAGAAGCAAATTCCCAGTTCGGATCCAGATAAACGGGCTGGCCGTTTTCGTAGGAAGAAAGTATTTCAGTGGATTCCTGTGCAGGGGCTTCCGTCGGTTCGGGAGTGGGTTCTTCAGTTGGCTCCGGAGTAAGGACATCTGTCGGTTCTGCCGTCGGCTCTTCTGTAGGTTCGGATGTCGGCTCAGCGGGTGGTTCGGCGAGTGCTTCCGAAGATGAATCGGCGGATGAAGGTAAAGAAGCGGATACAACAATTGTATCCGCTGAAGTGCTTTCGGAAGATGTATTGCCGCAGGCGCAAAGCATGAGCGCCATGGAAATGGCAGTGAAAAGAGAAATTACAGATCTGTGCAATGAGCTTCTCAATGGTTTCCTCCGTTTAAATTTATTCAGACTCCGAGGACCGCAACGGCGATCTTGAAATAGATCGTTATTGAGCAGGCATCGACGATAGTTGTGATAAGGGGAGATGCCATGAGAGCGGGATCAAAATGAAGCTTTGTCGCAAGCAAGGGCATCATACATCCGATGAATTTCGCGATAACGATCGTGCAGACAAGAGAGATGCTGACGATGCAGGCAACGACCAGATTCTGATTCATTATGACTATCCTTATTCCGTTTACAACAGCAAGGATGCAGCCGACGATGAGTGAAACGCGGAATTCCTTGAAAATGATCCGGAAAACGTCGTTTAAGTGCAGCTCTTCAAGCGCAAGACCTCGTATGATAAGCGTGGATGCCTGAGAACCGCAGTTACCGCTGGTATCCATCAGCATGGGGATGAAAGATACAAGGAGCGGAAGTGCGGCAAAGGCATTTTCGTAATATTCAAGGATAAGGCCTGTGATGGTCGCGGAAAGCATGAGGAAAAGAAGCCAGGGAATCCTGTTCCGCACGTGGCGGAGAACGGGGGTCTCAAGGTAGGTCCTGTCACTGGGGTGCATGGCGTTCATGATGGCCATATCTTCAGTAACCTCTTCCTGCAATACGTCGATAGCGTCATCGACTGTAACGATGCCGACCATCATTCCGTCGGAGTCGAGAACAGGAACAGCAAGGAAATCGTATTTTGAGAAAAGTCTTGCAACCTCCTCCTGGTCCGTATGGGTCGTTACGGAAATGATCTCGGCGTCTTCGATCATGATATCGGCCATTATCGTGTTGTCATCTTCTGTGAGAAGATCCTTTGCCGTAACGATTCCGACGAGCTTTCTGTTTTCCAGGACATAACAAGTATAGATAGTCTCCTTTCGGATGCCTATCTTTTTAATAAGGCGCAGTGCCTCAGCAACGGTAGTTGTCTTTCTGAAAGCAACATACTCCGTTGTCATGACGCTGCCGGCTGAATCTTCGGGGTAGTTCAGCAGTGTGTTGATCTGGCGGCGCTTTTCGGAGCTGACATTTTCGAGGATCCTTGAAACAAGGTTCGCAGGAAGGTCTTCGAGAAGGTCGCCGGTATCGTCCATGAACATCTCGTCAAGCATATCCTTCAGCTCTTTTTCAGTGAAAAGCTCGACCAGGTCGGTCTGCTGTTCTGAATTCATATTTGTGAAAACCTCTGCGGCCTTATCTTTCGGGATAAGGCGAAAGGCCATAGCCAGGTCACGCTCCTCTAAGTCCTCCATAAGAGCAGCGATGTCCACGGCATTCATAATATTCAGGATGCTTCTTACAGCCTTGTATTCCCGGGCCTGTAAGAGATCCAGAAAAATCTGATCGTTCATATGCACGTCCTCTTTTCTGTTTTAGATCGCTTTCCGGGCACGAGTGATAACTGGCACCTGCTTCCATGCTGCTCACCTCCTTAGAGAGACCTGGATTATTTCTGAAATTTCAGATATGTCTCAAACGTTAATATTTTAATCCTCTTAAAAGTGATATGTCAAGCTTAAAGGGACTTAAGGGGAGGCCAAAATGTGCCGAAAAATGCCGTAAAAACGCTGTTTTTTCTTTAATATTTATACCTTGCCTATTATTCACGGCTATGATATAATCTCCGAATGACTGCAGGCGGACAAAACAGCCGCATCAAATATAAGGAGGAACTTATTACCAATGAGCGTCAAAGTTGAAAATCTTGAGAAGAACATGGCCAGACTTACTGTAGAGATCACTGCAGAGGATTTTGAGAAGGCTGTTGAGAAAACCTACCAGAAGCAGAAGGGCGACATCGCTATCCCCGGATTCAGAAAAGGCAAAGTGCCGCGCAAGATCATCGAGAAAATGTACGGCAAAGAAGTATTCTTTGAGGATGCCGTAAACGACCTTATCAAAGAGACATTCCCGAAAGCAGCTGAAGAGAGCGAGCTTAAGATCCTTACAAGCCCGGAGATCACAGTTGAAAAAGTAGATGCAGCAGAAGGCGTTGTTTACTACGGCGACGTAGCTGTATATCCGGAAGTAACACTCGGCGAATACAAAGGCCTTGAAGTACCGGTACAGAACACAGAAGTAACAGACGAAGAGATCGATGCCGAAGTTAAGAAAGAGCAGGAGAAGAACTCCCGTCTCGTATCAGTTGATGAAAAAGAAGCTGAAAACGGTGACACAGTAACGATCGATTATCTCGGAACTATCGACGGCACAGCATTCGACGGCGGCACGGCAAACGGATACGACCTTGTGCTCGGAAGCAACAGCTTCATCCCCGGATTCGAAGATCAGCTTATCGGTGTTAAAGCCGGTGAAGAAAAAGACGTAGTCGTTACATTCCCGGAAGACTATCACGCAGATGACCTTGCAGGCAAAGAAGCAAACTTCCACTGCACAGTACATGCCGTAAAAGTTAAAGAGATCCCGGAAGTTGATGATGACTTCGTACAGGATGTATCAGAGTTCGATACAGTAGACGAGTACAAAGCAGACATCAAAGCAAAGCTCGCTGAGAAGAAAGCATCAGATGCGAAAACAGCAAAGACAAACGCAGCAGTAGAGAAAGCTGTTGCAAATGCAACGATCGAGCTTCCGGACCAGCTCATCATCCAGGAAGCAGGAAATCTCATGGAGAGATTTGCTCAGAATATCCAGGCACAGGGAATCGAATTAGAGCAGTACCTCGCATACATGGGAACAACACCGGAGCAGTTCGCAGAGCAGTTCAAGCCGCAGGCTGAAGCTCAGATCAGAACACAGTTCGTTCTTGAGAAGATCGCCGACCTTGAAAATGTCGAAGTTTCCGATGAGAAGTACGCAGAGAGCCTTGAGCAGACAGCTCAGATGTACGGCCTTGAGCTTGATAAATTCAAAGAGCTCATCAACGAAGATTATGAGAAACAGCTTCGCGACGACTTAAGACTTGAGCTTGCAGCAGCAGTTATCGGTGACTCAGCCGTAGAAACAGAAGCAGCTACAAAAGAAGCCGAAGACGCTATGAAAGCCGAAGCAGTAGAAGCTCTTAAAGAAGCAGTTAAAGAGCCGGAAGCAGGACCTCTGGTTCTCCGCAAAAG
>R11__coassemble_1880_pt1 | contig 11128 bp, 7 predicted proteins | sample R11__metabat2_low_PE_003 | metagenome-assembled genome bin R11 | reverse complement strand
CATCTTACGATCTGGCGGCTGTACGAGGCAGAATATTAACGATTTTATTAAACGCGGAAAGATCGTTCCGATCGACATTCCCGGAAAACGAGTGCTTTTTTCCGGCGGGGATTTTATGAAACTTATGTGAAATCCCGCCTTTACAAGCCTAAAACAGCCATATTTTTATTGAAACCGGTTGGCTCGTATAGTATAATCCAGATAACAAAAGAACTTAACCGCCTGGAGTGTTCGATACCCTGTTAATTTTGAACCTACAAACAGTTTAAACGGGATTCCGGTATTGGTTGCGTGGATGTCAGGCCTCCGTTTGCAGTGGAAGACAGAAGCAGCGCCCGAGGTTACCCACCTAGCATCGCTAGGACTCAAAACACAGGAACGGCACGCCGGGTTTTTATAATCATTCAGCTGAAAGAAAAATCAACTGAATGTGTCTTTTTGCGTTTTTAAATAAATTTTACCCGGAGGGTCATATTCATGTCAGACAACTCAATCAAGGCCAGACTTGCCGAGATCGTCGCAAACGCCAAAGCCAGCATGGGCAGCGCCGTTAACCTTGACGACCTTAACAATGCCAGAGTCAATATCCTTGGAAAAAAGGGAAAGCTTACCGAAGTGCTTAAGAGCATGAAGGATGTAGCTCCCGAAGACAGACCGGCTGTCGGTCAGCTCGTAAATGACGCGCGTACCGAGATACAGTCTCTTCACGACGAATTAAAAGCACAGATGGAGAAGAAAGCTCTCGACCTCAAATTAAAGAAAGAGGTCATCGACGTTACGCTTCCCGCTAAAAAACCGAAATTCGGTCACAGCCACCCGAACCAGATCGCGCTTGCCGAGCTTGAGCGTATCTTTATCGGAATGGGCTACGAAGTGGTTTCAGGACCGGAGATCGAATATGACCTCTACAATTTCGAAAAGCTCAATATCCCCGAAGGCCATCCGGCTAAAGACGAGCAGGATACATTCTATATCAATAAAGAGATCGTTCTCCGTACCCAGACATCACCATGTCAGGCCAGAGTCATGGAAAAAGGAAAGCTTCCTATCCGAATGATCTCTCCGGGACGAGTTTTCCGTTCCGATGAAGTAGATGCTACGCACTCACCTTCATTCCACCAGATCGAAGGACTTGTCGTAGACAAAAATATAACATTTGCCGATCTTAAAGGAACCCTCGAGCTTTTTGCGAAGGAGCTGTTCGGACCGGAAACAAAGACGAAATTCCGTCCGCACCACTTCCCGTTTACAGAGCCGTCGGCAGAGATGGATGTCAGCTGCTTCAAGTGCGGCGGCAAAGGCTGCCGATTCTGTAAAGGCGAAGGCTGGATCGAGATCCTCGGCTGCGGTATGGTCCATCCGCACGTATTCGAAATGTGCGGCATCGATCCGAAAGAATACACAGGCTTTGCTTTCGGTGTAGGCCTTGAGCGTATCGCCCTGCTCAAATACGAGATTGACGACATGCGCCTTCTCTACGAAAATGACAGCCGTTTCTTAGACCAATTCTGATAAAAGCTTAGGAGAAAACAGATGAATACCTCATATAAATGGTTAAAAAGATATGTACCGGAGCTTGATGCAGCTCCGCAGGAATACATGGACGCTATGACCCTTTCAGGTACAAAGGTCGAGGGATATGAAAGACTCGACGCAGACCTTGACAAGATCGTCATCGGCCAGATAAAAGAGATCACACCGCATCCGGACGCAACGAAGCTTGTTGTCTGCCGGGTCGATGTAGGAACAGAAACGATCCAGATCGTAACAGGCGCTTCCAACGCATTCGACGGAGCCAAGGTTCCCGTAGTTCTTGACGGCGGAAAGGTTGCCGGCGGACACGACGGATCAAAGACACCGGGCGGAATCGTTATTAAATCCGGCGCCTTAAGAGGCGTAGCCTCAGCCGGAATGATGTGCTCCATAGAGGAGCTCGGCTCAACAAGAGACTTCTATCCCGAAGCTCCCGAAGACGGCCTTTACATCTTCCCGGAAGACGCTCCTGTAGGAGAGAGCGCAATAAGCTACCTCGGACTCGATGATGTTGTCTTCGAATACGAGATCACATCAAACCGTGTAGACTGCTACAGCGTTATCGGTATCGCAAGAGAAGCAGCCGCAACATTCGGAAAACCCTTCTGCCCGCCTGTTGTTGAAGTAAAAGGAAACAGCGAAAAAGCAGAAGATTACATCAGCGTTCGTATCGACGATCCGGACCTCTGCCCGCGTTACTGCGCAAGAGTCGTAAAGAATGTCAAGCTCGGACCGTCACCGGAGTGGATGCAGCGTTCACTTGCCGCATCAGGCATCCGTCCGATAAACAATCTCGTAGATATCACAAACTTTGTCATGGAAGAATTCGGTCAGCCGATGCACGCCTATGACATGGATACGATCGCAGGAAACCAGATCATTGTCCGCAGAGCAAAAGACGGCGAAAAGTTTGTAACGCTTGACGGCAACGAGCACACACTCGATTCCGAAGTTGTCATGATCTGTGACGCAGAAAAGCCTGTAGGCATCGGCGGCATCATGGGCGGCGAAAACTCAATGATCACCGAAAATGTTCATACGATGCTTTTCGAAGCTGCAAATTTCAACGGAACGAACATCCGCCTTTCAGCCAAGAGGATCGGACTTCGTACAGACGCTTCCGGAAAATTCGAAAAAGGCCTCGATCCGTATAACGCGGAAGCAGCTATCAACCGCGCATGCCAGCTTATTGAAGAGCTCGGCGCAGGCGAGGTCGTAGGCGGAATGGTAGATGTATTCCCGAATCCGCCCGCAGCGAAAGAAGTGGAATTTGAACCCGAAAAGATCAATGCTCTTCTCGGAACAGATCTCACAGCCGATGAAATGCTTTCATATTTCCCGGCGCTTGAGCTTGAATATGACAAGGACACAAATATGATCAAGGTTCCGTCATTCAGACAGGACATCCTTCGCACAGCTGATGTTGCTGAAGAAGTTGCGCGATTCTTCGGATACGCAAATATCGCAACAACGCTTCCTGCCGGCGAAGCAACAGCCGGAAAGATGCCTTTCAACATGCTCGTTGAAGGAAAGATCCGCGACGCAGCTCAGTACTGCGGATTCTCACAGGGAATGTGCTACTCATTCGAAAGCCCGAAAGTATTCGAAAAGCTTATGGTCCCGGCTGACTCAGAAGTGCGCAATGCCATCACTATTACGAATCCGCTCGGAGAAGACTTCTCCATCATGCGTACTGTTTCCGTGAACGGCATCCTTACATCACTCGGAACAAACTACAACAGAAGAAATAAAAACGTTAAGCTCTACGAAATGGGCAACGTATATCTTCCGAAAGCGCTTCCGCTTACAGAGCTTCCGGATGAGCGCATGCGTCTGACACTCGGTTTTTACGGAGAAGGCGACTTCTTTACGATGAAGGGCGTAGTCGAAGAGATCCTTGAGTGCGTCGGGCTTAATGAGCGTCCGGAATATGTTCCCGAAGGCATAACATTCCTTCATCCGGGCCGCCAGAGCAGTGTATACTACAACGGCAAAAAAGTCGGATACCTCGGAGAAGTTCATCCGCTCGTTGCTTCAAACTATGGAATCGGCGGAAGAGCATATATCGCAGTTCTTGACGTCCCGACCATCGTAGAATTCGCGACATTTGACGTTAAATTCGAAGGAATCGCGAAATTCCCGGCTGTAACAAGAGACATTTCCTTCACAGCTGTAAAGGAGATCACCGCGGCCGAGATCGAGAAGATGATCAGACAGCGCGGAGGAAAAGACCTCGAAAGTCTTGAACTCTTCGACATTTACGAAGGTGAGCAGATCGAAGCAGGCTTCAAGTCAATGGCTTACTCACTTTCATTCAGATCGAAGGAAAGAACATTGAGCGACGAGGACATCAATAAATCCATGAAGAAGATCCTTAACGGACTTTCATCAATGGGCATTGAATTAAGACAATGAAAACATCGGACTTTTTCTACGAACTGCCCGAAGAATTGATAGCACAGGATCCTCTGGAGGACAGAAGTTCTTCAAGACTCATGTGCATGGATCGCGAAAGCGGCAGTACGAACGAAATAAAATTCAGTCAGCTCCCGGAGCTTTTGCATCCGGGAGACTGCCTTGTCCTGAATGACACAAAGGTGCTTCCGGCACGGCTTTACGGAAACCGCGAAGAGACGGGCGGAGCCGTTGAGATCCTTCTCTTAAAAAGACTCAGCAGCGACAGGTGGGAATGCCTTGTGCGCCCCGGAAAGAAATGCCGTCCCGGTACAAGGCTGACATTCGGAGACGGGCTTTTGAAGGCCGTAATCGAAGAGGTCGTCGAAGAAGGCAACAGGATCATCCGTTTTGAATACGAAGGCATATTCGAAGAGATCCTCGATCAGCTCGGCGAGATGCCCCTCCCTCCGTATATCACCCATAAATTAAAGGACAAAAACAGATACCAGACCGTATACGCCAAAAATGACGGCTCCGCAGCCGCCCCTACCGCGGGACTTCACTTTACGAAAGAGCTGCTGGAGGAAATAAAGGCAATGGGCGTAAATATAGCGCACGTTACCCTGCATGTCGGCCTCGGAACATTCCGTCCCGTAAAAGTCGATGATGTCGAAACGCATCATATGCATTCGGAATATTACATCATCGAGCAGGACCAGGCGGATATCATAAACAATACCAAAAAACAGGGCGGGCGCGTTATCTGCGTCGGTACAACAAGCTGCAGGACCCTCGAATCCGCAGCGGCCCCCGACGGCACTCTTAAGGCCTGCAGCGGGTGGACAGACATTTTTATCTATCCCGGCTACAGCTTCAAGGTCATGGATGCCCTTATCACGAATTTTCATCTTCCGGAAAGTACGCTTATCATGCTCGTAAGCGCTTTTGCCGGAAAGGAAAACGTGCTCAACGCGTATAAAAAAGCCGTCTCCGAAAAATTCAGATTCTTTTCATTCGGGGATGCGATGTTTATATATCAGGAGAAATAATGATATCTTCAGCGGACAACAACGAACGCATTCTGATGCTTCCAAAGTCAAAACAGAAAAAGGACCGCGTGCTCGCGGCACTGGGTATCGTACTGACAGTCATTACGATAGTTGTGCTCACGGGCGGGATATGGTGGTTCCATACCGTTATCTGGGCAAAGGCAACGTGGAGCGAGCTCACGTATCAGGAACTTGTCTATACGCTTTCAACCCTTACAGGTACAAATACGGATCTTGTAGGAAAGCATATTCTGGAATGCATAATCCCTGCAGCGATCATTTGCGTGATCGCGATCATTGCCGCGGTCAGCATTTACAGGAGAAAAATGCTTCTCCATGTCGTCCAGGTCTTCTTTGCGTTGGCAGGTGCCGCATGTATCGTAATTGCTTCGGTATGGGCATGGGACGAACTCGGCGTTACAGAGTATCTTGCCGGACAGGAGGAATACGGATCATTCATGGATGAAAACTATGTTGATCCGGCAACTGTAGATGTAGAATTCCCCGAAGAAAAAAGAAACCTTATCTATATTTTCCTTGAATCCATGGAGGACACATTTGCCGATACGGAATCCGGCGGTGCTTTTGATAAAAATGTGATTCCCGAGCTTACAAAGATCGCTCAGGACAATGAGGATTTCTCGGGAAGCGAAACCACAATAAACGGCGCGCGGAACATGACCGGAACAACATGGACTGTTGCTGCTATGTTTGCCGAAACTTCAGGCCTTCCACTTCTTATACCGCTCAGCGATTCAAACTCTATGGATCTGCAAAGTGAATTCTTCCCCGGAGTTACATCACTCGGCGATATCCTCGGAGATGCAGGATACAGACAGGTTCTGCTGCTTGGATCTGAAGGAGAATTCGGCGGAAGAGCCCTGTATTTCTCTCAGCATGGTGATTACGAGATCCGCGATTATAATTATTATCTTGATAACGGAACCCTCCCGGAAGGCTACAAGGTATGGTGGGGCTACGAAGACGCCAAGCTTTTTGAAAACGCAAAGAATACGCTCACGGAGCTTGCAGCGGGCGATGAGCCCTTCAATCTCACAATGCTTACGGTCGATACTCATTTTGAAGACGGCTATGTATGCGATCTTTGCGGAGATGAGTTCGGAGACGACCAGTATTCAAACGTTTACGCATGCTCAAGCAAGCAGATTTCCGAATTCATTGAATGGGTACAGGAACAGCCGTTTTATGAGAATACAACGATAGTTCTCTGCGGTGACCATATAACGATGGACAATGATTATTGCAAGTACGTAGACACAAGCTATGACAGAAGAGTCTATACCGCGATAATAAATGCGCCTGTGGAATATGAGGAAACGGAATCAAGAGAATATTCAACATTCGATCTTTTCCCGACAACACTTGCTGCTCTCGGAGCCGATATCCCCGGCAACAGACTCGGACTCGGTGTAAATCTTTATTCATCAACAAAGACTCTCCTTGAGACATACGGTAAAAAGATGTTCAATGAAGGTTTGAACGAGAAATCCGAGATCATGGAGAATCTTACAGCCGGAATCGTAACGGAATTCCTTGATTTCGATACGTCCGATTACGATGCTGAGACGAAGACGCTTAATGTTACAGTCAACCATGTAAGAAAACCCGATAATACAGAAAAAGTCAAAGCTTACGTATGGCCGGCATCGGATGAATCTCTCAGAATCGAAATTCCGGTGACCGAAAAAGACGATACATTTACATTTACCGTAAACTTCGGTGATTTCGGAGGAGATTTCGAAAAATACAAGATAGAGCTTTATGCCGTCGTTGACGGAAGCGAAGAGTACCTCGCCGCGACAAACATAAATCTCGGTAATACGAGTGCAGACGGCGGTCTTGTCGCCGAAGAGGCCGAAACGGATATCGTTGTCGGAGAATTTGACTATGCAACCGGAACGTTCCCTGTAGCTGTTATCAATCCGAAGGCAAATACGATAATGATGTCTCTTGCCGTATGGACGAAGGAAGACCAGTCAGACCTTGAATGGCTCCAGATGAACCTGGATGAAAACGGATATTATTATGTATCCGTAAACGCTGTGGATTTCGGAGTAATCAACGGAAAATATAATCTGCATGCTTATGCTACGGATATCGAGGGCGAGACGAGCATCGTGAAACAAACAACTGTTACTATAGAGTAAAATTAAGAGCTGCCGCGAACGGCAGCTCTTTTATTACACCCGAGACTTGATTATGATTTTTTGTTCGGTTATAATCATATACCGTAGTTAGCTAAAACTAACTGCACAGGCGCAAAATTTAAAGGAGGAACACCATATGTTCGACAAACGCCTTTTTGCCCTCCTCGGGGACGACAAAAAGTATGTTTTTTTTATAGTGATCTGTAATCTGCTTTCAACGATAAGCAATATAGTGATCACATTTTCCATCTGTGTCGTTGTAAATAATATTATATGCGGCGAAACGCAGAACACAGCATATACTTCCGCGTTTGCGGCGGCAGCAGCCGGTATTGCGGCTCGTTTTATCATTTCGAGAATATCGGGTCATTTCGGCGCGGTCCTCGGAACTAACGCTAAAGAGATGCTCCGCAGGCGTATTTATGAAAAGGCAGCCATACTGGGCAGAAGAGAAACGGACGACCTTTCCCTTGCGTCATTGACACAGGTAGGTATCGAGGGTGTTGAGCAGCTGGATCTGTATTATTCGACATATGTCCCCCAGCTTTTTTATTCGGTCCTTTCACCCGTGATCCTTTTCATACTTTTGATGTTTATATGCGTTCCGTCGGCAATAGTCCTGATCATCTGTGTTCCTCTTATTCCGATGAGCATCATTGCCGTAAGCAAATATGCAAAAAAAATATTTTCCCGCTACTGGGGACAGTATACAAAAATGGGCGATGCCTTCCTCGATAATATTTCGGGAATGAAGGAGCTGAAGATATTCGGAGCTGACGGCGCTTACCATGAAAAAATGAACTGCGAAGCAGAAGAGTTCCGCAAAATAACGATGAAAGTCCTTACAATGCAGCTTGCATCTACAACGATCATGGACCTTGTTGCATATGCAGGGGCCGGACTCGGAATTGCTGTGGCAGCGGCAAATAATATGTCAATTAATCCTGTTTTTAATATGACAACACCTGCGCTCCTTCTTTTTATCGTTCTTGTCGCTGTCGATTTCTTCCTGCCGCTTCGCGCACTCGGATCAGCATTTCATGTATCAATGAACGGAGCTACGGCAGGTAAAAAAATACTGTCTCTTCTGGATGCACCGGAGCCCGTCTGGGGTAATGAGAGCCCGGAAGCGTATGACGTGAAAATGGAAAATGTATCTTTTTCATACGTAGAAGACAGAGAAATTCTGAAGAATGTTTCACTTGAAGCACATCCGGGAGAATTTATCGGTATAGTAGGCCTTTCCGGCTCAGGTAAATCTACGATAATATCCCTTTTATCGGGCATACGTCCTTATAATAGCGGACGCATTCTGATCGGCGGAAAAGAGCTTGGAACGCTGTCCAGAGAGAGCTATTACAGTCATTGCGGCATAGTTTCGTATGATACATATCTTTTTAATGACAGTGTCAGAAATAATTTTAAAATGGCAAAGCCCGATATTTCGGACGAGGAGATATACGAGCGCCTTAAAGCTGCCGATCTGGACGGCTTCATCAGCGAAAACGGCGGTCCGGACCTCATACTTAAAGAAGGCTCTGTAAATATTTCCGGCGGTCAGCGTCAAAGACTGGCCCTTGCCGTAAGCCTGTCCTCAGATAAGGATATATATTTCTTTGATGAGATCACATCGAATATAGACGCCGAATCTGAAGAGATCATATTGAAAAACATCCGCGATATCTGCAGAAACAAGACAACGATCATGGTTTCACACAGACTGAAAAACTTCATGGAAGCAGACAGAATATATGTATTGGACAGCGGAATCATTGCGGAATGCGGAACTCATGCGGAACTGATGAAAAAAGGCGGCGTTTACAGCAGCATATTCACAGAGCAGCAGACGCTTGAGCAGGGCGCAAAGGAGGTGATCGCATGAAAAAGAACAGACGATCGGGCATAAAGATAATGCTTGCGCTTTTGGGCCTGCTTGGAAAGCTGAAATATATCATAATCCTGGCTGTTCTCGGAGGCTTTGCCGGCAATGCCTGCGCGATCGCGGTTATGACGTTCGGAGCATGCTGCGTTGCGAAACTCATCGACCCGTCTTTTACAAATATGCCGATGGGAGGTTTTATCGCTCTTACGATAATCGCCGGAGTGCTCCGCGGACTTTTAAGGTTTATAGAGCAGTACAACAATCATTACATCGCGTTCAAGCTTCTTGCAGCTCTGCGTGATCGTATATTCGGCGCATTAAGAAAGCTTGCTCCTGCTAAGCTCGAAGGAAAACAAAAAGGCGCAATAATCGCTATGCTTACTTCAGATGTGGAAACACTGGAGGTCTTTTATGCTCATACAATATCACCTATCATGATCGCGATCCTTGTGGACGGAACGGTTGTGATACTTGCTTGTGTGATCGGAAATGTGTTCCTGGGACTCACCGCGCTGGCAGCATATATCGTTATAGGAATTATAGTTCCGTTTTTATCCGGCGCTGCGTTGAAAAATGAGGGTGTCGAATACAGAAAGCAGTTTTCGGAAACGTCCGGATTTTTCCTTGATTCGGTAAAAGGAATCAGAGAGATCGTTTTGAACAACAGACAGGATGAGCGCCTTGCACAGCTTGATTCGCAGTCGGAAGTCATGAACAGAAAAACTGTTTCAATTAAGGAAAAAAGCTCACTTGTTTCATCACTTACGAATCTGATCGTTTCCGCAGTTATTCTTATTACGGCATATGAAGGCGTAATGTTTGCGGTAAGCGGAAGAACAGCAGCCGCAAATATAATTGTTGTGCTTGTCATGATATTTTCATCTTTCGGTCCTGTGCTTTCCCTTGCGGCTCTTCCGGGCAATCTTACACAGACATTTGCATCCGGCGACCGCATCCTCGATTTTATGGAAGAAAAGCCCGTTGTAATTGAGAACGAAGATGGGGAAAAATTTGATTTCAAAAATGTTGCTGTTGAGGATCTTTCATTTTCATACGGCGATGTTCCCGTAATTGAAAATGCAAATATGTTTATTGAAAAAGGAAGCATAACAGGCATAGAAGGCCCGTCCGGATGCGGAAAGTCCACACTCCTTAAATTGCTTTTAAGATTCTACGATCCCGAAAGCGGATCCGTGAAATATAACGGAACAGACCTTAGAAACATCAATACGGCGTCGCTTCATGAAAATGTGACCATGGTTTCACAGGATACATATCTCTTTAATGACACGATATTCAATAATCTTGTTTTCGCAAGACCCGGCGCATCGCTTGAAGAAGTAAGAGAGGCCTGCAGGAAAGCCTCTGTGGACGATTTTATTTCATCACTTCCGGACGGATATGATACGGAAGCAGGTCTCCTGGGAGATTCATTAAGTGCCGGAGAAAAGCAGAGGATAGGACTCGCAAGGGCTTTCCTTTCCGGCGCACCGCTTATTCTGCTTGACGAAGCAACTTCGAACGTCGATGCGATAAATGAAGGCATAATCCTGAAAAGCCTGAAAGACGCAGCTCCCGAACACACGATAGTCCTTGTATCTCACAGGGAAACTACTATGAGCATCTGTTCGAAAATTTACCACATACGGAACGGGAGGCTGGCTTAAATGAGCGGAGACTATAAAAAGTGGGAGAAAGAAAAAGAGCTTATTTCCGTAATGATCCGCATGTATTGCAAAGGCAATCATCCCGAAGGCGGAAAGGAAAACTGCGAGAAATGCAAGGCTTTGACCGAATATGCGCTTTTCAGACTGGAGAAATGCCCTTTTAAAAAGGATAAGCATTTCTGCTCTTTCTGCAGCATCCATTGTTATAAACCGGAATACAGAGATGAAATAAAAAAGGTCATGAAATATTCCGGACCCCGCATGCTCACGTCACATCCGGTATTTGCCATAAGCCATGTCGTTCAGATGATGAAATATAAAAAAGCGAATAAACAGTGATCCCCCCGCGGCACCCGGCGCTCGCAAGTGAGTCCTGAGTGCCGCCTGTCAGCTTAAGACTGCCTTTGTTTATAAATATGTTTTCGCCGCTTT
>R11__coassemble_1870_pt1 | contig 11197 bp, 11 predicted proteins | sample R11__metabat2_low_PE_003 | metagenome-assembled genome bin R11 | reverse complement strand
AGTTGAAGCAAACGCAGCAGATATCGCAGCGAAATACGGAGTAAACGCGATCGGCGTTGTTTGCGACATTACAAATACAGAAGCCGTTGAAGCAGCAGTTGACGAGATACTTGAGAAGATGGGACGCATCGATATCCTTATCAATAATGCAGGTACCGGCGGAGTTGTTCCCGCAGAGGAAATGCCTGATGAGGTTTTCGCAAACGAAGTAAACATCGACCTGTTCGGAACATTCAAGATGGCAAGAACTGTCGCAAAGAAAGCAATGCTTCCTGCAGGATACGGACGTATCATCAACATCGCTTCAATGTACGGCCTTGTCGGAAACAAGATCGCTCCGTCATCAGCATATCATGCAGCAAAAGGCGGCGTTGTAAACCTTACACGTGCTCTCGGCGCTGAGTGGAGCGAGAAGGGCATCACAGTAAATGCTATCTGTCCGGGATATTTCGAGACACCACTTACAAAGGAGACGCTTTCAACACCGTTCTTCCAGGAATACGCAAAAACAATGATCCCGATGTCACGCTATGGTCAGGAAGGCGAGCTCGACACAGCAGCCATCTTCCTTGCATCACCGGCATCAACATACGTAAACGGCCTCATCCTTGCAGTTGACGGCGGCTATACATCAATGTGATCCCAATTGCTTCTATGAAGCAATTACCCATCCATAATAATAACTCCATAAGAAAAGGCTCCCGGTAGTTCCCCCTCCCGTGAGTCTTTTCGCATTTTATGAATAAACGAGTCTGTATTTCATAAAAGCATCGGGTGTTCGCAAGGCTTTAAATTGTCAAAAAAAAGACATATTTGTCTAATTTATCACAATTATTGACTTTGATTAGTGCAATAATTACAATACGAAAACATATACTTGTATACATATATCCATCGTCAGGAGGCAATATTTATGGGCTTCAGTTTAAAAAAACTGCTGTCATCGGAGGGCACAAGGGTTCCGCATCACAAAGAGACCGCAAATTTTCCGACAGAGCAGCTGCCTATGCCGGAAAAAATAATAATGCCTATGAGCCAGCACGTAGGCGCACCCTGCACGCCATGCGTTGCGAAGGGAGATCAGGTTTATGTAGGTACAATGATCGGAAAGCTCGAAGGCGGAATGGGAATGCCGATATTTTCATCTGTTTCGGGAATTGTCGAAAAAGTGCAGAAGCTTTTGCATAAAACCGGAAAAGAAGATGAACTGGTTTACATAATACCGGATGGCCTTCAGACACCGGACCCGGCGATCAAACCGCCGGTGGTTACAGACTATGAAAGCTTTATAGATGCGCTTTCGATGTCCGGCATTGTCGGATTGGGAGGAGCGGGATTTCCGACGGACAAAAAGATCCAGCCGAAAAATCTTGCGGAAATAGATACGCTCCTTATTAACGGCGCGGAATGCGAGCCATACCTTACAACGGATAACAGAGAGATGGTTGAATGCAGCGATTCCATTCTTTACGGAATACATGCCTGCCTGCAATTCCTCGGTATACCGCAGGCGAAGATATGCATAGAAGACAACAAGCCTGAAGCAATCTCAATTTTAAAAGAAAAGACAGCCGACGATCCGAAGGTTTCCATCTGTGTACTCGAATCCCGTTACCCGCAGGGAGCTCAAAACATACTTATTCATAATGCGACCGGACGGGTCGTTGCCAGAGGAGCCAGACATACATCTGTCGGCGTCATCATGCTTAATGTAACGACAGTATCATCCATCGGCAAATTCCTTAAGACCGGGATGCCGCTCGTTTCAAAGAGGCTTACGGTCGCCGGGGACGCAATAAAAAATCCAAAAAACCTTGAGGTACCGATCGGAACGCCAATGAGGGATGCCATAAAGTATTGCGGCCTTAATGAGGAGCCGGCGAAGATAATCGTCGGAGGCCCGATGATGGGAAATGCCCAGATGGACGACATTTATCCTATAACAAGGCAGAATAACGGACTTCTTGTACTCACAAAAAAGAGTGCGCCGAAGCCTGCCGTAACAGCCTGCATCCGCTGCGGAAAATGTGTAAATTCATGTCCGGTCGGCCTGACGCCTCTGCTGATACTTGACGCATATCAGAATCACGACGCTGCGGCACTCGATAAATATATGGCTGATCTTTGCATCAGCTGCGGAACGTGCAGCTATGTATGTCCGGCAAAGCGTCCGCTTACGCAATACACGACACTTGCAAAAACATTCCTTAAAAATCAGAAAAGGGGGTCACGATAAATGGAAAATGAAACCAGAAAACTTGTTGTAACCCCCGTGCCGCATATTCACAGCCAGGTAACAACGAAAAAGATCATGAGAAATGTTATCATAGCGCTCATTCCGGCGCTGGTTGCATCTACGATCATTTTCGGTTGGTACAGCCTGTTCATAGTCCTGCTTACAACGGCGAGCTGCGTTTTATGTGAATATTTGTGGTGCAAATTCCATAAGAAAAAACAGACGATAGGAGACCTTTCGGCAATCGTAACAGGTATTCTTCTTGCGTTTAACCTTCCGCCGACGGTTCCTGTTTATCTTCCGATAATCGGAGCGATCGTGGCGATAATAGTTACAAAAGAGCTGTTCGGAGGAATAGGCTGCAACTTTGCAAACCCGGCGATCGTCGGAAGGATCACGCTTGCGGTATCATTCCCGGCTCTGATGACATCATATACCTATCCGGCGCAGATCGTGGCAGTAGACGCGCTTACTTCCGCGACACCCCTTGCCGTTGCGGATCAGAACCTGCCGCTTCTTACGTTATTATTCGGAACGCATGGCGGCGTTATCGGCGAGACCTGCGCGATCGCACTTATAATCGGACTTATATGGCTCAGAGCAACAGGGGTCATAGAGCTTACTATACCTGTGGTATATGTTGGCTGCGTTGCGATCATAAGCTTTATCTGCGGGAAGGATCCGCTTACGCAGGTGCTTTCCGGCGGACTTCTTCTCGGAGCAATATTTATGGCAACGGATTATACGACTTCGCCATTCACGCGAAAGGGAAAGATCATATTTGCCATCGGACTGGCGCTGATAACCTGCCTTATCCGTTTCTGGGGCAATATGAATGAGGGCGTAAGCTATTCGATACTTATCATGAATCTTCTGGTTCCGTTTATAAACAACCTGACCCAGAAAACTCCGCTGGGAGGTGAAAAGAAGAAATGAAAAACGCGAATGAAACAATAAAACCGGTCGTAACATTAGTCGTGATCGCGCTTCTTGTCGGCTTGATCCTTTCGGTATGCAATTATTTTACAGAACCTGTTATCGCGGCAAATGAAGCGGAAGCGGCGCTCGAAAATTATAAGCTTGCCCTTCCGGAAGCAGACAGCTTTACGGAGATGGAGTGCGATATAGAAGGAGTAACGGCTTTTTTGAAAGCGGATAACGGCGCGGGATATGTTGTTACGGCTCAGGCGAGAGGCTACGGAGGGCAGGTGCCGGCAGTTGTATCCTTTACACCGGACGGAACGATCGAAAACGTCATTATGACATCGAATGACGAAACACCGGGACTTGGACAGAAGGTAACGGATGAAGCTTTTTCAAAGCAGTTTTCCGGAATGAAGGCAGAAAATTTCGAACTTGAAGACATAGACGCGATCTCGGGAGCAACGATCTCTTCAAGAGCGTCGGTAAACGCGATAAATACAGCGATCAGCGCATACAATCAGATGACAGGGGGTGAGGGGTAATGAGCAGTAAGCTTTCCATTGTTTCAAACGGAATATTCAAGGAAAATCCTTCACTCAGACTTGTGCTAGGTACCTGCCCGACACTCGCCGTAACGACGCTTGCGGTCAACGGGCTCGGCATGGGACTTGCTGCAACATTTGTACTGATATGCTCGGGAATCGTTATTTCGGCGCTCAGAAATATTATCCCGGATAAAGTAAGGCTCCCATCCTATATCACGATCATAGCAGCGTTCGTTACGCTTCTTATGATGCTGATAAAAGCATACCTGCCGTCGCTGAACGATTCGCTCGGTGTATATCTGCCGCTTATAGTTGTAAACTGTATCATTCTGGGACGTGCCGAAATGTTCGCTTCGAAAAACGGCGTTGTGGATTCAGCACTCGACGGGCTCGGCATGGGACTCGGATTTACGCTTACGCTTGTTATTATGGGCGCGATAAGAGAGGTGCTCGGAAGCGGAACATTCTTCGGAATCGACCTTCATATACCTATGGAGCCGATGACCGTATTTATAACACCGCCCGGAGGCTTCTTCGTATTCGGCATTCTGATGGGACTTGTTGTGTTTATTGAAACAAAGCTCGGAGAAAGAAAAGAGCGCAAGATTGGCTGTGAAGGCTGTCCTTCAGCCGGTGTCTGTGGTGGAAAGGAGGCGGATAACTGATGATGTTTGCAAAACTGGCATCGATATTTTTCAGCATGATACTTGTGGATAACTACGTACTTGTTAAATTCCTCGGTATCTGTCCTTTCCTTGGCGTAAGCAAAAAGCTGGATTCCTCTGTCGGAATGTCAGCTGCCGTAATCGCGGTAATGACGTTGGCAACACTTGTTACATGGCCGCTCCAGCAGCTCCTTGACTATTTCGGACTCGGATATCTTCAGACTATCGCTTTCATACTTGTCATTGCGGTCCTCGTTCAGCTGCTTGAGATGTTCATGAAGAAATTCCTTCCGCAGCTTTATGTATCGCTCGGCGTATATCTGCCGCTCATTACAACGAACTGCGCGGTTCTCGGCGTTACGATCCTGAACATCGACGAGGGCTATACATACCTTGAATCTATTGTTTGCGCGATCGGTGCGGGCCTCGGATTTATGCTTGCCATGGTCATATTCTCGGGAGTGCGCTTCAGAGTTGAGGCGGCGAAGCCGATCGAGTGCATGAAAGGCCTTCCGATAACACTTGTTGCAGCAGCGATCGTTGCACTTGCTTTTACCGGATTCAGCGGCGTTATAGAAAACATATTCGGAGTATAAGGAGGAGAAAATGAGTGCGATAATAATTGCGGCGATCATCATTGCCGGCATAGGACTTGTCGGCGGCATACTCCTCGTTGCGGCTTCGAAAGCATTCGCGGTAACCGAGGATGAAAAAATAAAGCAGATAGAGCTGGTCCTTCCCGGAGCAAACTGCGGAGGATGCGGATATGCCGGCTGTTCATCATATGCAAAGGCCATCATTGACGGAGCCCCGATAAACCAGTGCTCCGTCGGCGGATCTACGGCGGCAGAAAAAATATCCGTTATCGTAGGCAGAAAAGCAGGTCAGTCGACTCCTTACAAAGCTATCGTTGCCTGCCTCGGAGATAAGGATCATACGAGAAAAAGATATCAGTATTACGGACTCCAGACCTGCAGCGCCTGCAACATGCTCTACAGTGGCGATCTTTCATGCCCGTACGGATGTCTGGGCTACGGAGATTGTGTAAGAGCCTGCAAATTCGGCGCGATCTCGATCGTAAACGGCGTTTCGGTCGTAGACCCGGAAAAGTGCACAGGCTGCGGTACCTGCCGTACAGTGTGCCCTAAAAAGGCCATATTCATGTACAACGCCAGCAAGAAGGGCGTTCGCGTTCCTGTCGTTATGTGTTCCAATCACAAAAAAGGAGCGGATACAAGGCGCGATTGTACCGCCGGCTGTATCGGCTGCGGAAAGTGCGTGAAAAACTGTCCGATGGGAGCAATAGAGGTTCGCAACAATGTTGCCAGGATCGAATTCAGCAAATGTGTCGGCTGCAGAAAATGTATAGATAACTGCCCGGTCCACTGCATAAGGCTGCCCGAGATCACGGCTTCGGCGTCCGCCCGGACATCGGAGACTCAAGCATAAGACAGGGGTCCAGTTCCATAAATGGGGCAGGGATGTCTTCGGAAAGCACAAGGCTTTCCGAGTAGTTTTCGGATATGGGGTCGATCAGGCGGCACTTGCAAAGTGTGGCAAAGATCTTCGCCTCGGGCCTGGTTGTTATAACGACCTCCGACTCGGCAAATTCGCGCAGCAGCGCGTCAATATCATTATCATAAACAACACAGAATACTTTTGGACGTTCTTCTTCGGAAAGGGCGTCCATTATTTTCTGCATGAGAAATTCACTGCCGTCATTGCGGGAAAATGACTGCATCTGAATGGAATAGCCCCAGGAAAGCATGGCTTTTATTTCAGCGGAAAAGCGGGAAGCATACGCCGAATATACACGCTCGGGGAAAACAGCTCCTGCCGGAGCATGCTCCGAAAGACCGGCATTCGGCATGTAAGGTACCGCGACTGCGGCTTTTTTCTTTTCGGGAATCGCGGGCATGGAGGCGAGGCTGAGAACAGAATCATCCCAGTCATCGACATCAACGATCATATCGCATTCGGATTCGAGGGATGAAATGATGTCGTCATATGCTGTAAGCGTGCGCAGGTATTCGATATATTTATCTTTGAGCCGTCTTGCGAATATGCCGACGCGAAGCGGCTGCATTTCCTTTACGATGCGGTATGAGCCATCCTCACGCGGAGATATGAGCACGAGATTGAGGAGCCAGCGGAAGCGGTAAAAGTATATTTCATCGGCCACGGCAAAAAAGCGAACATAAGGATACCTTTCGCACAGGGTATGGATCTTCATGTCTGTGCAAAGGTCTCCCGTAAGTTTTGTTTTTATATATACGTTTGTTCTTGTTGTATCCATAAAAAGCTCGCTTTCATGGCTTTTCTAAACTTTACAGCAAAACAGACAGGCCTGCAATAATAAAGATCGGGTTTTAAAGCCGGGTGCGCTGCTGGTCGGGCAGGCCTTGTTTTCCCGGGCATGCGATAAATCGGACATAATAAGAGGGCTGCGTGTTAAGCAGCCCTCACTTAGAGGATAACAGGGTGGTCAATCCAGCTTTCGCTGTGCAACCAGAAGGACGATTCCGAGTATTATGGAAATGATCGCGACGACCAGGAGCGGAGTAAGGGAGGAAGCCGCTGTCGGATCTACGACCTCAGACGCTGTTGCCGCGGATGTATCCGTTTTATCGGAAGAAGAACCGCTCTGTCCTGACGCTGAGGTTGAGGGAACGGCGGCAATAATGGCACCGTCATCCGATATCGTTGCGCCTTCGGCCAGCTTTGCTTTTATTTCGGCAAGGGTAAGACCACTTACCATATATGCCTTCAAAAGCTTGTTAGAGCCTACGTAAAGCCTGTGGGAAGACACCTCTCCGGTATACGGATTTGAGACGTTGATAGTATATACACCTTCGGCTGTGTAGGCTTCGTTTTCATCTGTTCCGGCTGAAAATTCCGTATCCTCAGTCAGCGAATTTCCATCGGAGGAGAGGACTTCTTTTTTCATATCGACAGCCAGATAATGCGAGCCTGTGAGATCGAGGGTGAAGCCATTTGATGTTGCTGTCATTCCGGTAATATCCGCGCCGGTAACAGAGTCAACCGTCTTTACACTGCAATCGGAGTTTCGTACGGAAAACCTCGCGTATATCTGATAATTGCTGTAGGAAGGGAAGAACCTTCCGTTTACGATCTCGTAATCCAATGCGATCTCGTAGTCACCCTCGTCAAACATCTGTATTTTGGTGTCTGAGCCATAGGAAGCGTCAGATTCAAGGAAGTTTGTATAAACGACCGGGTCATGTACGACACCATTGTAATCAGTATAGCGGATAATAACAGCACCTCGGCCGAGATCCATTGTGCCTGTGCCGAAATAGTCGTCACTGCCGGATGTTATGTCATAGACAGAAGCACCGGAGCTGCCGTTCGGGGAGTCTATATCTTCCGTAAGTCTGAACCAGAGAGCAATCTCCTCTCCTGAACTTTTTAGAAATACGGGGCGGCCGTCGGAATCAGAAGTCAGATCGGAATAGCCCGTCAGGAAGAAGTCGCCGAGCGTCCAGCCGTAATGTACATCGCCGGATTGGATGCTGTCATTTCCGATGAAATTGGAGTCGGTATTATATGTTGTTCCGATCGTGTACTGATCTGTGGCATCGGCCGTAACATCGGCGCGCTTTTCATTGTTGTAAACGTAGAACTCGTATACTTCGGCATATTTTGTGTAATCATATTCGTTAAAGACTACACGGTCCGTTGTTTTTTCGGCCGTTTCATAAACAACGATCGCGCGGAAGTAGCTGCCGTTGAGTTCCTGAACCGACGTTGTTGTATAAAGGGCTTTACTGATGGAGGAGCCGGAAGTATATGCTGTGTAATCTCCGCTGTTGTGCCCGCTTTCGGAATAACTTACGGATGAAAAATCGTGTTCGTCAGAGGAGCTTCCGTAGCTGCCATAGCCGAAAGAATGGTCTTCGTCTTCATAACCGTAATCAGGCATGGTCGTGTCATACGAATCATCGAAAAAGTCGTATATCGACCCCGAACCATAAGCGGACGATGCAAAAACATCGGTTGCCTCATAGACTTTAGACCAGTTTTCTCCGTCCGATGAGATCTGTACGATTATCGCGCCGCTTCTTATGCTGCTGTCCAGCTCGCAGCCGTCAATAGCTTTGCTGTAGTCGTCTGTAACGGATGACGGAACATTTGAGCTGTCATAATTGTAATAAAAAGAAAGATTTCCGTCGCCTGCGCAATATGACGGGACACCGCCGGTTGTTGATGACGCGAGGATATCGCCCGATATTGTAAACGTTCCTATTGTGCCGGCATCGTAGGCGTATTCGCCGGATGAGAGATCGTAGTTGTCGCTTCGTTCAAATTCGTAAACAGTGCCGGAAACCTCAAGCTCTGCTTCCTGCGCGAATGCGGAAACAGGGAGGAGAGAGAGGACCATGGCAAGTGCAGCCGCAGCAGAGATCATTTTTATGGGTTTAGTGCTTTTGATCATTGTTTTTCCTCCTCTTGTGAGTTCTGTGTATGTGAGAGACTTTGTTCTGCGGAATACAGAGGGATGCTTTTCTCAGGTGCGGCATGCGGCCGACGCGGATCGCGGGCCAGCGGCAAATGCCTGTCATCGTATTCCTCTTGGACTATAACTACCGTAAGGCCGAGGCGACTTGAATATTCCGGGTCGTCCATCATCTTATTCAGCAGCCTGCAGAACAGAAGTCTGTTTCGAATGCTTCCTGTAGGTGTCAGACGCATGTCGTTAGACCTCCTTTTGCATATTTCAAAGGGAGTATAAATAAAAAAGCGATGACATTAAATCATCGCTTTGACGGTTTGGACTTATGTAATACTCCGATTTGGAGGATTAGCCTTTTTTTAAAGATTTACGGACCTCGCGGATGCGCTCGGCGTCGATCTTTCCGGAGACGATAGTGTCGTCGACCCAGAGATTTAATGAGTCTATGGCAAGGGAAACTCTGCTGAGCTCATCCTGGATGCGGACGAAGTCGATCAGCTCATCGTCGGAAACATTGCCGTCGGCGGCAATGTCGATGAAGCGGTCTTTTTGCTTCTCAAGCGCGTTAAGAGACGAGAGAAGTTCGAGAACGACCTGTGTAAGGCTTTTCATTTCGACTTCGGGAACATATTCATGGCCGATGGGACATTCGTTAGCGCAGTAGTGGTAGCATAAAGCAGGCTTTTTATAAGCGCGTGCCATTTGAAGGACTTCGTCCGGGCGAATGATGGATCTTTCGTTTTCAATCTTTTCAAGCCTGCTTTCGGATACGAAGACCATAGCCTCGCTGGCTTCGGCCCTTGTGAGATCGGCTTCTTCACGGCTGAGCTGATAGATGTTTTTATCTTCTTTAACGGATTTTTTTCCCATAAATATCTCCTAAGACACAATTATGACTTAATTATAGAGGATAATCAGAATAAGTGCCAGTATTACATTGCAAAGCAGGAAAAAGTTTGAAGGATTTTTTGCTCCTGCTCAGAATATATGCTATGCTGAACCGGAACCGGTCGGAAAGGCGGAAAATATGGAGATTCGCGACAGAATAGACGCAGAAATATATAAAACAGGCGCAGCACTCATAGACAGCGATTTCTTTCAGTCTTCAAAAAATCAGATCCATCACGGAAGAACGACGCTGTACGATCACGTGATCGACGTTGCAAGAGTAGCTGTTCGCCTTTGCAATGAATGCAGCCTCCGGCAGAAAAAGGTCGACCGCCGCAGCGTTATCCTTGCGGCGCTCTGCCACGACCTCGGCATGATCGGGCGAGATGAAAAGTATGCCAATAATAGTGAGGCATGCCGCATTCACCCCATAGAATCAGCGCGCCTCGCAAAAGAGTATTTCCCGGATATCAGCGAGACAGCCCTCAGCGCTATAAGGAAACACATGTGGCCGCTCGTTCCAACCATGCCGACGACAAGGGAAGAATGGCTCGTGATCCGCGCTGATAAGAAAGCATCCATAGATGATTATGTGCCCGGCTGCTTTATAAAAGCGTTTTATAAAAAAGGATAAGACAGGCTTTGCTTGATTTGGATATGAAAATATGCTATGATAGCGCGGTCGTTATAAGTAAAGATGTCTCCGTAGCTCAGCAGGATAGAGCGTTCGCCTCCTAAGCGAAAGGCCGGCGGTTCGAATCCGCCCGGGGACGCCAGACCATTCTCAGGGAAGATTCCAAGTGAGTCTTCCCTGTTTTCATCTAAAGAAATCAGGTCTCTCTTTCATGCGATGCATCGGTCATGAAGGCGGTCATCGACCACTTCGGACATTCCGTAAGGACCAAAGCGATGGGGAAGGATCATTTCCTGGCGACCGTAAAGGTCTGCCACAGCGCGACATTCTACCGCTGGGTATTCGGCTGGGGCGGAAAGATCCGGATCTGGCAATCAGCTAACGGGCAATAGAGAAGTTTGAGGAGCATTTTGCATACGCATTGAAGCATTTTCATGCCACAGATTATCGTATATAAAAACGCGAGTTATTCCGCATAAAATCAAAATCTATTGATATCATGCGGAATAAATGCTATAATATGCGGCAAGGAGAAAATGCTCGGAAAGGGGATACGAGGCCAAATGAGAACTTGTAAAGAAAAAGCATTAGAATGGGAAATCGCTGAGCGCACTGTGAATGCCTGGTGTAAGGCCGGAAAGATCCCCGGCGCTATAAAGAAGGGGAGAAACTGGCAGATTCCTGATGATGCCGATAAACCGGCGGATAGACGAGTGACCTCCGGGAAATATGTAAAGCAGAATCTGAAGCCGCTTCCGATCGGAATTTCCGACTATGTCAGAGCAAAGTCAGAATATTACTATGTAGATAAAACACTGCTGATCAAGGAAT
>R11__coassemble_1867_pt1 | contig 11203 bp, 7 predicted proteins | sample R11__metabat2_low_PE_003 | metagenome-assembled genome bin R11 | reverse complement strand
CGTCGGCATCTGCACCGGATGCTGTTTATTGTAGGTCTGTACTCCGCTTCCGCCCGATTTAAGCGGGCGCACGATCAGCCCCTTTTTTACATATATCCCGCCCGTCCCCTGAGGGCCGAGAAGGCTTTTATGTCCGGTAAAGCACAGGATATCTATGTTCATATCCTGCACATTTATGGGGATATAGCCGGCGGTCTGCGAAGCATCGACTATAAAAAGCAAGCCTCTTTCATGTGCGATCTGCCCGATCGTTTTGATATCAAGGACGTTTCCGGTAACGTTTGAAGCGTGCGTACATATGATCGCGCGGGTATTTTCTTTTATTGCTTCCCTGAACTGATCGGGGTAGACCATTCCTTTTGCGCTGCACGGAAGATATGTGACTTCCACTCCCCGGTCTCTCATTTCAAACAGGGGGCGCAGCACGGAATTGTGTTCGAGAACCGTCGTTATGACATGATTGCCGGGCTCAAGCGTTCCTTTTATTGCCGTATTCAGGGCTTCTGTCGAATTTGAGGTAAATGCAAAGCAGGAAGGATCCTCTCCTCCGAAAAGCTTCATAAGCTGCGTCCGTACCTGAAAAACAGTACGCGCCGCGTTAAAGGAAGCTTCGTTTACGCCTCTTCCGGCATTGCCCATACTTCCAAGGGCGTCAACCATTGCTTTCGCGACCTCCTGTGGTTTCGGCAATGAAGTCGCTGCGCTGTCAAAATATATCATCTGCTGCATATGATCCGACCGTCTCAGACGGCGATCGGTTTTTTCCTCTCTGCTGTTTGCTGCCGATAATTAACATTTTATATGTCTTTACAGGACTTCTGTTTCCGGACCGTTTTCTTTCTCTTTTTTACAAAGCTCACCCACTATAGCCGCCGGCAAGCCTTTTTCCTTAAGCCTGCTTTCCAGTTCTTCAGCCTGATCGGGATGGACTGCCATGAGGAGGCCGCCTGAGGTCTGCGGGTCAAAAAGGAGTTCCTCCATTGCGAAGGAGATATTGCTTCCGAAGGAAACCTTGTCTCCGATGAAATTACGGTTGCGCTGCGCGGCCGCGGTAAGAAGGAACTCATCCGCATGATGAAGAGCCTCTTCTATTTTCGGGATGCGGTCCGAATAAACCTTTGCGGAAAGCCTGCCGCCGAGCATTTCATGAAGATGGCCCAAAAAGCTGAAGCCCGTCACGTCCGTGCATGCGTGAATTTCATATCCTGCAGCCGCTTCGGCCGCGTATTTATTCAGCGTCGTCATGGAAGTGATTGCTTCCTGCATTGCTTCTTTGGAAGCCTCTCCGACACGGTTTGCCGTACAGATTATTCCGACGCCGAGCTTTTTTGTAAGGATGAGCATGTCGCCGGGCTTTCCTGTATTGTTTGCGTATATCCTGTCCGGATGAACAATACCCATGCATGACAAGCCGTATTTTACGCTGTCATCGGCTATTGAGTGCCCGCCGACTAAAGATGCGCCGGCTTCGTTTACTTTTTCAGCGCCGCCCTGCATGATCCCGCCCAGGATATTCAGGTCCATTTTTTCGGGAAAGCATACGATATTAAGCGCGGTTTTTACAGTTCCGCCCATGGCGTAAATATCGCTCAAGGCGTTCGCAGCTGCGATCTGGCCGAATATATACGGGTCGTCGAGCATCGGAGGGAAGAAATCCAGAGTCTGTACGACTGCTATGTCCGGCGCCACTTTATAAACTGCCGCATCGTCGCTGCTGTCATATCCGACCAAAAGGTCTATATCACGGTTTCCTTTCGGAAGCCTTGACAGCACCCGCTCGAGCACGCCTGCGCCAAGCTTGGCTGTGCATCCGCCGCCTTTGCAAAACTGTATCTTTTCCGCCAAATTTTCCGCCTCCGGATCCTGTGTTTTAAGTCCTAATTACGTTAACAAAAATCCTTTGGCACTGCAATTCCAATCGGGCAAGCTTCGGTTTCGTTTTGGGAATACGTCTCGTATTACAGCAGACTTTTTATCATGCCGTAGGCTTCTATGCCCTTTTTCTGGCCCAGCGCTTTTATCAATTCTCTGTAAGCCTGCATTTTGAATTCCTTCGTTCCGTATATCTTCATTATCTGGGAAGTATACTGGCCGAGTACTTTCGGGGTCATCATCTTGCCGAGGGCCTTTGTGATGTCATTGTTGACTTTGATCTTCTGAGCGGCCTGCTCTTTTTTCTGTTCGGAACCGCTTGTCCGGACTGCCGGAAGCTTCTTTTCTCTCGATACTTTTACCGGGAGTTTCTTCTCGCTTGATGTTACGGCCGGCAGAGCTTTTGCTTCGGGAGCTTTTATTGACGCTGCTTCTGCTTTTTGCGGTGCAGTGTCAGCCTTTTCTGTGGGTGCAGCTGCTTCGTTTTTTTCTTTTTCGGGTGCAGCATTTACTTTTTCTGATGCTGCGGCAGTTTCCGGCTTGGCTTTTTCAGGTGCAGCGTTTACCTTTTCAGGCGCTGCGACGGTTTCCGGCTTGGCTTTTTCAGATGCTGTGTTTACCTTTTCAGATACTGCAGAAGCTTCCGTTTTTGCTTTTTCAGGTACTGTATTTGCTTTTTCAGACGCAGGGGCAGTCTCCGCTTTTGCTTTTTCAGGTGTTGTGCTTATATTTTCTGTTACTGCGATCACTTCGTCTTTTACTTTTTCCGCAGTTTTATCGTTTTGTGCTGTCGGCAAAGCTTCATCAGGGGTCTTATTTAAAGCGGTTTCCGCATGCGGTCTGTTCTGGCGCGTTCTGGAGGATGTTCTCCTTGTGCCGGCAGTTCTGCGGCGGCTTGCAGGCTGTCTTCTTGCCGGTGTCTCTTCTGTCTGCTCGCTTTCTTCCTGCTTTGCTTCCTTTGGCATAACTTCGGCAGCTTCATCTTCTTTTTTCTTATCCGCGTCGGCGATCGTCGGCACGAGCAGGATCTTTACTCCAAGGGTCTTTGTCCAGGTATCGACCGTGCTCTGATAATCCCTGTCCTTGCTGATGATGATATATTTCCTTTTCTTTCCGTAAAGTCCGATCAGGTAGCCCAGATAGCTTATGAGGTGCATATCCACGTGCTGCTTTCCGGCAACAACTTTCTGGACCTCGAATTTGCATTTGATCTTCTGAATCACATCCAACGGGATCTTTGCTACATGATTTGTATAAAAAAGATGGATCGAATCCTTTTCCGATACACGTTCAAAATCAAGTGCGCTTGCTGTATTTACATTTTCATAATCTATTAAATATATTCTCTTTTTCATTTTCTTCTCCGATCAAACTGGCAATTTCTGTGCGTATAATACATTAACATCCGCTGTTTGTCCAACTATTTAAGTTGACAGTGGGGACGTACCCTTTTGTCAACTTGCGGAGGCTGCGCGACATGTGCTACTATATATGAGATTTTACGGCGAGGCTCTTAAACGAATGGATAAGGATACCGCTCTCCTGACCGGATATTTTCTTGATCTGGCGGAGAGATCATACAGAAATAACATATATACATTTACGCATTTTCTCGGCGACGGCGAGCTCTCCGCTTTTCATTTGTCCGAAGGTTCTCTTCCGCCGTGCGGATATGAAATATACGGTGGCTATGAAAACGCGGGGCGTGTGATCATACGCTTCGGCGATCCGGGCCAACTCGGATATGAGCAGCCCTGGCCCGTCAGCATAATTTCAGTCCGGCCGCTTTCAAAAAAATTTGCCGAACAGCTTACCCATCGTGATATCCTCGGCGCCCTCATGAACCAGGGCATAAACAGAAACGAGATCGGCGACATTCTCATCGGCTCCGAAGGCTCCTGCTTTTTTTGCAGCGATCGCCTGGCGGATACTCTTTGCTCCGGCCTTGCCAGGATACGCCATACATCCGTGGTCTGCAGTATCGCTGAAAGCATTCCGAAGGACTGCGAACAAAAGTATGAATCAAAAGAGTTTCAGGCAAGCTCCGAACGGATCGACGGCATCGTCGCCAAATATACGAAATGCTCCCGTTCTCAAACCGCGGAGCTCTTCGTGGAAGGAAAAGTATTCGTAAACGGGCGTCAGAGCTCAAACCACAGCTATATTCTCAAAGTCGGCGATAAAGTCTCCGTCAGAGGCTTCGGAAAATTTATTTATGAAGGTGTCTCCCGGACTACCAAAAAAGGAAGTCTGATGATAAAGTTTCGGATCTATGTTTAAGCTCCGGATCAAATTATAAAATTATGAAAAAGTCGAAAACCATTGTCGGCCTTCTCGCTCACGTAGACGCCGGCAAGACCACATTAACAGAAAGCCTCCTTTTTAACTCCGGCGCCATAAGGAAGACCGGCCGCGTTGACCACGGCGACGCTTTTCTTGATACCGACGCAATGGAAAAATCCCGAGGCATAACCATATTTTCAAAGCAGGCCCGTCTGTCACATAATGGGCAGGATCTTATTCTGCTCGACACACCGGGTCATTCCGATTTCTCGCCCGAAATGGAGCGCACCCTCATTATCCTTGATGCCGCCATTTTGCTTATATCGGCGTCCGATGGCGTAACCGCCCGCGTCCGGGTCCTCTGGTCACTTCTTAAGTCACATAACATTCCTGTTTTCGTTTTCGTAAATAAAATGGATCAGGCCGGTGCCGACAGGAACGCCGTTCTTGAAGAGCTTAAAGACAAGCTGGACCGGAATATAACAGCTTTTGATTGTCCGTTTGATGATCCGGAGCTCCAGGAAAGCCTCGCTTTGTGCGATGAAAAGCTTCTCGACGCGTTTCTTTCCGGTGAAAATATCAGCCCGGACACTGCCGTTCGATTTATTAAAGAAAGAAAAATATTCCCCTGCTACTTCGGCTCTGCCCTGAAAAATGAAGGTGTTGATACACTTCTTGACGGTCTTTCGGAATATTTGCGTCCGGAGAATGCCCCTGATGAATTCGGCGCCCGTGTATATAAGATCTCGCGTGACTCATCGAACGCACGACTTACCTGGATGAAGATCACAGGCGGCAGTCTTAAGGCAAAGACATTATTGTCCGGCGAAGCCGAAAGCGAAGAATGGTCGGAAAAGGCAGACCAGCTCAGGCTTTATTCCGGCAGTGGATTTTCTCCGGCCTCGGAAGTATTTGCGGGCGATATATGTGCTGTTACCGGCCTCACTATGACTCAGGCCGGGGATGGACTGGGGACTGAACCTCCCCTTGCCTCGTCGGAAAGCACCCCCGTTCTTACATACGAGCTTATAACCGCTCCCGAAGTCGATGTGAAACAGCTCGCTTCCGTCCTGAAGCTCCTTCAGGAGGAACAGCCCGACCTTGCTCCGACATATAACGAAAAAACAAAGCGGATATCCGTTTCTCTCATGGGCCGTGTGCAGTCCGAGATCCTGAAGCATCAGTTGAAAGAACGCTTCGACCTCGACATAGCCTACGGCGCGCCGACAGTAATATATAAGGAAACCATTGCAAATACAGTAGAGGGCGTCGGCCACTTCGAACCTCTTCGCCACTATGCGGAAGCCCACATCCTTATCGAGCCCCTCCCCGCAGGCAGCGGAATCGAAATCGAGACCGTCTGCAGCGTTGACGAGCTTGCCCTTAACTGGCAAAGGCTCATAATGACACACCTTGCGGAACGAAAATTCCGCGGAGTCCTGACAGGCTCCGAGCTGACTGACGTTCGCTTTTCGGTACTCACAGGAAAGGCCCATGCAAAACATACCGTCGGCGGTGACTTCCGCCAGGCAACATATCGTGCCGTTCGTCAGGGCCTTATGGAAGCCGAAAATGTTCTTTTAGAGCCGACATACGACTTCCGCATAAACGCGCCGCAGTCATCCCTCGGACGTATTCTCTTCGATCTCGACGCTATGAGGGCAAAAATGGAAGCGCCCGAAATCGAAAACGACACAGCTGTGATAAAAGGCAGTGCGCCCGTTTCCGAAATCGGGAACTATGCCGACACCCTCGGAAGCTTTACATCAGGCGCGGCCTCTCTCGAGCTTTCACCCGGGGGTTACGTGCCCTGCCATAACGCCGAAGAAATAATAGAAAAATACGCATACGACCCTGAAGCGGATCTTCGGAACAGTCCGGATTCTGTCTTCTGTTCACATGGTGCCGGCCTGATCATCCCGTGGTATGAAGTCAAAAACCACATGCATGTTCCCAGTCCTCTTGTCGCAAAAGAAGAGGCTGCCCCACTCCGACCCTATATTCCGCCGACCCGCAGCATGGACGTCACAGGCGAAGAGCTCGATGAAATTTTCGAACGTACATTCGGCGGACATGCAGACGCAAAGAAACCCGGTTATAAAAAAGGCCGTGAAAAGCGTGTTATCCGCAGTGAATCCGCAGAATACGCTCCTCCTTCAAAGGTCAGAAAGCCCGGAGAAAAATATCTCATTGTTGACGGTTACAATATTATTTTTGCCTGGCCCGAGCTTTCCTCTCTTGCCGGCGCGAATATTGATTCCGCCAGGGACAGACTTATCGACCTTATGAGCGAATACAACGGCGCAAGTAATGAAAATCTTACTATCGTTTTTGACGCTTACAAGGTTCCCGGCGGCTCCGGCCATAAAATGCAATACAACAATATCAAAGTGGTTTTCACGAAAGAAGACGAAACCGCCGATGCATACATAGAACGGGCTGTGCGCCAGCTTCCGAAAAACAGCCGCATTACGGTCGCGACAAATGATAACCTCGAGCAGATCGTCGTTCTGGGCGGCGGCGCCGTAAGAATGACCGCTGAGGAGCTGCATGTTTCACTGCAGGCCGCCCGCGCAAAATTAAAAGAAGCATACCTTGAACCGGGAATCTCAACGAAAAACCGGCTTTTCGACAATCTTTCGGACGAAGTGAAAGAAAAGATGAAAGGCCTGAAATAACGTCGCAAGCCGACGGATCTTCTCCGACATTCACAAAAGGCTTTCATGTGCCGGCGTACGCCGCATTTTATGATAATACGCGCTGCTTCTCACTAAAGTGCTTCCGCACCGCTATAAAAAAGGACGCATAAAACTGATTCAGTCTCATGCGTCCTTTTTCTTTCTGCGCGCCGAACGGCGCTGCTTTTATTTACTCATTAAATGCGGCAAGGTCAAGTGCGTTGATGCTCTGGATAGATGCCTGATCGTCAAGAGTATTGTAGATAGTTACGACTGCGTAATTTGTTACGGGGTCTGCTGTTACAAGTGTCTGTGTGCAGAGGAATGCGTAGTTTGTTCCGGAAACGACCTGAGTAGCGAGGAGTGCTACAGGTGTGTATCCGGCGCCGGTAAATCCTTCAAGTGCGCTGTCGAATACCTTCTGAATATCTGAGGGAAGTGATGCCGCTTCAGCGGGCTCAACTACAGTCCATCCGCCTGCGAGACCTGTCTCTGTTCCCTGTGAATCGCTGCTTGAGCAATATGTGTTGAGATCGAAGCTTACTACATTGCTTACTTCGGCGTTGTTTTCAAGATCGTTGTAAACTGTTACGACAGCATATTCCTGTGTTGCGTCAGCGTCTGACATTGTGCCTTTGCAGAAATACATGTAGTTTGTTCCGGAAACGACCTGTGTGCCGAGAAGTGCAAGCGGTTCGAAGCTTTCGCCGAGATATGCTTCGAATGCCTTGTCAAATACTTCTGCGGCTGTGCTGTCGATAGCCGGATTGTAATTATCCTCTGCAATCGTCCATCCGCCTACTACGAATGCAGCTGCTTCTGAAGAAGAGCTTGTTGCCTCTGAAGAAGAGCTTGCCGCTGCTTCTGATGATGAGGAAACAGCTGATGAAGCTGATGATGTTTCGGATGTTGATGCAGTGCTTGTCTGTGATGATGATCCGCATGCGCTTAATGCAGCGACCATTGCTGCTGTTAAAGAGAGTGCCAGGATTTTTTTCATATGGTGTCCTTTCTTTCGCGTGCCGCGAAACTGTAATGATTACAGGGTACTGCCCTGATAATTTTTCTTTTACGTGCCGATCCCCGGCTCGCAAAAACATAATAAAAAAACATCCTCAAAATATCAAGTATGATGTCGAAAACTTCATAGAAATTTGACAATTGCCTGAGACATGAAATTCCCGGGCTTACACAGCCGACAATGAATATTATTATTCCGTTCCGTCATAACCGCACTCTTAAACCGACCTGAATTTCAAAACTAACTTCGGTATGCAAGAGTAAGTTCTACACCCCCTTGAAAACTGCGTGAATTTTGTATTTTTATGATGAATATCTCGGTGTTTCTGTGTTACACTTTGGGTAGATCAATGAAAATAACCGAATTGAATGCATGCCAAACAAGCCTCTGGAAGGTCGCCTTTCAAAACTAACTTCTACAGGCTTCGGTGGGCAACTGTTAAGTTTGGTCATGTTCGGCGGCGGTTTTGATTGATTGTTTAGTGCAGCAGCTTCGGTGATAGTGTTACCTCGTCAGGGGCAACATACCGAAGCTGTAGTTTTTCCAGAAGCTCCGGTCCGAGGATCTTCATCGCTAGTTCATATGGTGTGTGCCCATTAAGCTTCTTTCTCGGGGCATTGTTTACGTGATCGACCGCTTTGCGGATATCCCACTGGGTGTAGCCCTCCAGGACAGTTCCTTTCGGGATGATCATACGGAGCATGGTGTGGACGTTCTCTATGCCACCCTTCTGGTTGCTCCGCATGGGATCGCAATAAAAAATGCTGGTACGAGGATTTCCATCCCGGTCCACTTCCAAAGATTGTGGATCACCGAATTCTCCGCCTCTGTCAGTCAGAATGACAGGAAAGAGGAACTGGAATTCAAAGTGATCGCCTAAGGCCTTCTGGATGCGGTTGAATTCAAGTTTCACTGCGCCTTCCGTGCAGCGGTTCATGAGTCTGCCGATCAGAAGTTCTGTTTCCGGGAAATAAAGTGTCAGGATACATTTCTTAGAACCCTTCCCGGACTTGACCGTGTCCATTTCCCAGAAATCAAGCTCATCACAGTTCCGGTTTTTGAAATCGTTATACGTCCTTCCGATGAATACTTCACGGTTGGTGATCTGTGTCTCATGGCACTTACGTTTCTTGAACTTGACCTTCCGTTTCAGATCTATGTTGCGGTTGATGAGCAAACCCTGGTCGATGTAGTTATACAGAGTGGTCACAGATATCCCCAGTTCCGGATGGTTGGTCAGGATCATGTAGGGAGACTGTCCCTGACCGATGAGGGGCTTTACAATGGCATCGATCTGATGCAGTTCCTTTTTTGTCAGGTTAATTCCTGTCCGGGAAGAGGAACGGAGCTCTTCATACATCCGGTTGGCCGCTTTGGCGTTGTAATCATACTTGGTCTGTATAGTGCATTTGTTTCTTGGTTTGGCACAGCCGTTGCAGACAAAGGGAGCTTTCTCTATCTGACTGCAGCGTTCGCGTTCAAAATCCGGGCACACACTGTTGCACCGGTGACATGAACGGCACCTGGTGTCGCAGAGTATGATCTTGCCGCACGCATTTGTTTTCTTGCAATGGTAACGGTGAATGCAGAAGTTGTAGGGGTTATTGAAACTTCCCCGGTTCCAGGAGTTTACAATCCGGTGGCGCCAGACCTCTTTGGAGATGGTGGACGGATCCTTGCAAAGGTACTTTGCTATTTCGCGGAAGGACTTTCCCTCATCGAGGCCAGCCTCGATGTAGATTCTGTCTTCCAAGGTTAAGTGTTTGTGATTCCCGGGAATTAAATTTGACATAACGAACCTCCTTTACCGCCGCCGGGAAACGGTAAGAGGATAATACATCTTCCATGGAGTTATCAAGGTTCGTATGCAAGATTAATTTCTACATTTCCAAGACTTATTTCTACTCAGATTGGGAAAGGTAGAAATTAAAACTTTAATTCAGGATTATCCGAAAACAAGAGCAGAAATTATACATAAGCTGTCATTTGATGCTATAATAATCATTCAAAATCTGTAAGCATGAGATTAAGCAGCTTTTATATTGTGCCTGCTCTGATTATCTTTATATATCTATGGCCTTATAACATTTAACCAGGACTGAAATTCAAGTCATAAAGGATGGAAATAAAATGGAAAATTCAAAATATAAGATCGCGTTGTGCCAGCTTGATTCACAGGCCGATAAAGCCGCTAACCTTGAGAAAATAAGTGAACTTACCGATAAAGCTGCCGGAATGGGAGCACAGGTCGTCTGCTTTCCCGAAAATGTCGTTTACGGCGGTGAAGATAAAAAAGCCGCGGCCGAAATGATTCCGGGAGCGACATCCGTATTTATGGGTGCGCTTGCAAAAAAGTATGGCATCTGGATCATGACCGGAAGCATACAGGAAATCGTGGAAAATGCGGATGCCGCGGAAAGTGCGTCAGGAAGCAAGGAGATCATGGCTAATGAGGACGCAGCGGAAAGCGCGTCAGGAAACAAGGAGAGCGAGGACAATGCTGACACAGCGGAAAACACGGCGGAAAGCGATGAAGCCGCTCCGGCGCAGAATGAAGGAAAGAAGATAAGGAATACACTTATGCTGATCAACCCTTACGGCGAGATCGTCTGCAAATACAGCAAGCTTCATATGTATGATGTCGAAGTTGAAAACGGTCCGTCCTATAAAGAATCCGATGATATAACACCGGGAGAAAATATTGTCCTGGTCGACACGCCGTTCGGACGGTGGGGATTTGCAATCTGCTATGACATCCGTTTCCCGGAGCTCTTCAGAATCATGGCCGTTAACGGAGCGGAGCTCATCTTCACACCCGCAAGCTTTTCTGCCGAAACAGGAGTCTGCCATTGGGAGACGATCCTTCGCACGCGTGCAATCGAAAACTCGCTCTATATCGCAGCGCCTGATCAGATCGGCCAAAAGCCGAAGACCACAGCATACGGCCACTCCCTCATCATTGATCCGTGGGGAAACGTGATCGCGGATGCGGGTACGGATGAAAATGTCATAATTGCCGAAATAGACCGCGAATATCTGCAAAGTGTGCGAAAACAGCTGCCATCGCTTTCAAACAGAAGAGAAGATATCTACGGATGACAATGAGGTCAGATGCTTGAACAACTTAACGCAAAAAAAGGACCGCACCTGCGATCCTTTTTTCTGTTTAAGCATTATAAAACTTTCATGGTACGTAGCATACAACCGCTTTTTATGATAATACGCGCTGCTTCGCACTAAAGTGCTTCCGCACCGCTGCAAAAATTCGCATTCCCCGGGGCCCCTACCCCGTTTCATGCTCATTTTTGTTACGGCCTCGAGGTCCTGCGACAGGGCCCGCGCAAGCGCG
>R11__coassemble_1812_pt1 | contig 11423 bp, 9 predicted proteins | sample R11__metabat2_low_PE_003 | metagenome-assembled genome bin R11 | reverse complement strand
AAAATTATGCCTCTCTCTACCGACCTGTGATAAAATAGATTTCGCCCGAATCCATCAAACTTTTTAAGGAGGACCTCTATTATCTATAAACCTTTTCAAAATATAAAAACATCAGTTCTCGGAATGGGAAACATGCGCCTTCCGCAGGAAAACGCATCCGATCCCGGCTCTCCCATCAACTACTCCGAAGCGCACAAAATAATTGACAAAGCTTATGCGCAGGGTATCAACTACTTCGACACAGCCTATGTTTACAACAACGGCGATTCCGAAAAATGCGTCGGCGAAGCAATGAAAAAATTCCCCCGCGACAGCTTTTATCTTGCAACGAAATTCTATATAGACGCAAATCCCGATTACAAAGCTGTCTTTGCAGAGCAGCTCGAAAGACTTCAGACAGACCACATTGATTTTTATCTTCTTCACTGCCTCATGGACAGTAATGTCGATAAATACCTTGAAAGCGGCGCAATAGACTATTTCCTTGATCTGAAAAAGCAGGGAAAGATCTCATACCTCGGATTTTCGACACATGCAAGCCTTGAAACGCTCACCCGATTTGCCGATCATCACGCATGGGACTTCGCTCAGATACAGCTGAACTATTTTGACTGGAACTACGGCACCGCCGCAAAAGAATACGAGATCCTTAAAGAACGCAATATTCCGATCGTTATCATGGAGCCCGTCAGAGGCGGCCGCCTCGCATCACTCACGCCCGAATCCGAAGCTATCCTCAAAGAAGCACATCCTGACTGGAGCATTTCCTCATGGGCAATGCGCTTTATAAAAGGACTTCCCGGAATCCAGGTCATCTTAAGCGGAATGAGTACGTTAGATCAGCTGGATGATAATCTCGCAACATTCTCGGATGATACAGCGCTTACCGATGCCGATAAGGAGACCCTTATGAAAGCATGCACTCTTTTCAAGCGTCAGCTTCAGGTTCCCTGTACGGCCTGCAGATATTGCTGCAGCGACTGCCCGATGCAGATAAATATTCCGGAATATCTCAAGCTCTACAACGCTTACAAAGTCGACGGCCCGTCTGCTCTGCAAAATACCGCAAACATAGAGTCCGAAGGAAAGCCTTCCGACTGCATCGGCTGCGGCTCATGTATGGGACACTGTCCGCAGGGAATCAATATTCCGGATATCATGGACGAGCTCAAAACACTTCTTTAAAGCTCATACAAGAGGACTGCCGTTTCTGTCACGCCGGCAGCGACATTCTCCGGAAAGGTTGTAAATTTGAAAATAAGTTTTCAAACTGAATTGATGATCTCAAATCTGCAAGCAGCTTGATATCATTTGGAGGCAAATTATGTCAAAAAATATCTTCGTAACATCCCTTGTCGAACCGCCTTCTGTAAAAAGTTTTATGTATTACAGTTTTCAGGAAAACGGCATAAAAAGGTACTGTGACGCTATTTTGAATACAGAGGCATGCGCTAAATATGTTCTGAGCGAATACCATATTGATCAGATCTTCGTTATCGGTCCCCCCGATCCGTCGGACGAGGGAAATGAGCTTATGACCCGTAAGCTTTCCGCCTGCCTCGAAGGGGAAAATAAATCTCTTGACGAAATGTCATCCTATGAGCTTTTCCGTTACAGGATCGCTCAGTATATCGCAGACTCCAAAATCGACACAGATGATCGTCTGAATGCCTTGGACAAGGACGAACAGGACTCGATAAAAAAAGTCCTTGACGATTTCTTTGATACATGGCATCAGGAAACAGGCCTTAAGAAAAAGCTGCGGTTCTTTCATGATCTTGACGCAGACCCCTCCGGCTATTCCAAACTGCTTTCCGCGGTCCGCTCTTCATCCTCACACTCAGGCAAAGACTCCCTGCGCGAGCTTAACTGGGCACAGCTGTATCTCTATGACACTATGAGCGATCAGCACAAGCTTTGTGTCAGGGAAGACAATGAGGATCTGAACACAACATTTGCTCCTGTTGATGACGACCCGTCAGACATCCGGGATATTCTTGCATTCTTGCGCAGTATTGTAGGACACCGCGATGAAGATATTCACCTGTATCTTGATATGACCGGCGGAAATAAAACCGACAACTTTACCATGATGTGTCTTTTAACTATACTCGCAAGCCAAAAGGAAAGCCGTGTGACTATAGAGAAAGTCTTCTCAACGCAGTCGACCGGGTCCGGCATTTCACGCAGGATCCACGATGACACGATTGGTTACAACATAAGCAATCTTTTGGCCGGCATGAATTCATTTATCCAATACGGAAAGGTAAATACCGTTATAGATTTCTTCAGCAAGTCCGGAACCCCCGATTCCCGCACTGATGCTCTTTTATATGCGATGAACCTTGTTGATGAGGGCGTATCCTTATGCGATATCACATCCCTTTTCAAAGGAATAACTCTGTTAAAAAATATATTTAACGACCCCGTCGAAAAAGAATTTATCAACCCTATAACCATGATCGTCGAAAGAAGCATCCGACAGGATTACGGCAAACTGCTCCAGGGCGATGATATAGATATCATAGAGCTTGTCAAATGGGCATATCGAAAGGACTTCTATCAGCAGACTCTTACCATCATAGAGTCCTGCATTCCGGCTGATTTTGTTAAAAAAGGCATATTTTACTACGCCCGCAGCGAGGAGGAAAGGGAAAAAGCCATTCAGGAGCTTAATAAAGCCTATTACAACCGCAAGCCATATGAAAGATGGCAGGTCTCAAACGATATTTCCCATTACTTCTTTAAGTACAACGGTATAAACAATTATAAAAAAGGGCAGACGCCGACGGAAAACATGTGGAATTATGCCTGCTACCGCATAAGTAAGCTCGGCATGGAAACAGACGGCGAAATGACCTCATATACTGCATGTCCCGACACGAACGCGCTTCGTGATCTTTTCTTTGCCTACAGCAATATAGGTACGATCAGGAATAAAACAAATCATGCGCAGGAGCGTGACGATAAATGGATAATCTCATATAAAAATTCCGAACACAGCCAGCGTTATCAGGAAATAACAGAAGCTATCGACTACTTTTTTGCCTGCTATGAGAAGGTGATCTCTCTTATGGAAGATGTAAAATTTGAAAGTCTTACTATCCCGGCAGAAGAGTTTTTGCAGTACGCAAAGGCCAACAGGCCTGAGCCTGAGGATAAGTAAATGTCCAATACCGTCACAGAATTTTTCACTGATTCAGGAGTATCAGATCCATGTCAAAAGTAATGATTGACGAAACAAAAACACCTCTGCGCAACTGCCTTAATATTGCTATGCCGGCAGTTGTGGAAAGCGTCCTTATATCATTCCTGGGCATGGTAGATATATGGATGGTCTCGGGCCTTGGCTCGGGCGCGGTTGCGGCTGTCGGCTTAACAAATCAGCCCAGGCTTATGATAATGACCATATTTTTCGCATTATCTGTATCCTGCTCCGCAATTGTTGCCCGGCGTTCCGGAGAGGGCGACCGAAAAAGCGCAAATGTGACTATGGTGACTGCCCTTATCATATCCGTGATCGTATTCGTCCTTGTCGCGTTGATCACCTGCATATTTGCCGGACAGATCATGACCTTGTGCGGTACACAGCCCGATACACATTCCGATGCGACGAGCTATTTCCGTATCATAATGGCCGGACTTATCTTTACCGTAGTTTCGCTTATTATTAATGCCTGCCAGCGAGGCATCGGAAATACAAAAATAGCCCTTGTGACAAACGTTGTCGCCAACCTTGTCAATATTTTCTTTAATTACCTTCTGATAGAAGGACATTTCGGTTTTCCCGCGCTCGGAGTTACCGGTGCCGCGATTGCTACGGTTTTAGGCTCCGTGGCAGGATGCATTGTTTCTGTCGCCGTTATTTTCCGCAAAGATGGTTTCATAAGCATTCCGTATATTCTTAAAGAAAAAATAAGACTGACAAAAGACGGTATCAAAAAGCTGTATCCCATGGCTTCCACTCTCTTCCTTGAGAATGTTGCTCAGCGAGTAGGCCTTCTTGTCACGGCAATTATCACTGCCAGTCTGGGCACGGGTCCTTTTGCAGCCCATCAGGTTGGAATGACTTATCTCAATCTGGCTTTTGCATTCGGTGACGGACTGCAGGCCAGCTCTGTCGCTCTCGTTGGATACAGTTTCGGAAAAAATTCAATTGACAGCGCAAAGCGTTACATAAATCTTTGCATAAAGATCGGTCTCGTTATCGGAATTATCATATCCGCTGTATGCTTCTTCTTCGGAAAGCAGCTTTTCATGCTTTACTTTACCGAGCCAGACCTCGTTGAAATGGGTGTGATCATCAGCAGATACTTCTCTGCCATTGTAATAATCCAGCTGATACAGATCATCTGCAGCGGAAGTCTTCGAGGCGCGGGAGATGTGCGCTTCATGATGTTTTCCACTATTTTATGCGTAACTGTTCTTCAGCCTTTTGCGACCTGGCTGTTTGCCATTAAATTCAATATGGGAATTTCCGGAATCTGGCTTCAGATCCTTGTTATTCAGGCTGTAAGACTCGTCCTCGTTGCCGGCAGGATCATCTCCGGAAAGTGGACAACTAAAGCAGTTTGACGGATCCACCTGAATCCGGGAAAAGCGTGCAGTCGATCACAATAAAAAAGCAGGAGGCATTTCTCCTGCTTTTTTTACGCTGTTTACTTTCTCGGGAGCATGATGTGTACCTTTTCCACTCTGTTCCTGCTGACGAGCGCTGCTGCAATCTTCGTTCCGTTTTCAAGTGAGACCACATCTCCGCTCTTCGGAAGACGGTCCAGCTTTTCTATCATATATCCGCCTATGGAATCGTATTCATCCGACTGCAGCTTCAGGCCTGTCGCTTCATTTACTTCGTCGATATCAACGACGCCGTCTATAAGAAATTCTCTTCCTCCCTTTAGGGTTACGATCGCATCCTTTTCATCTTTGTCGTACTCATCGCGTATCTCGCCGACGATCTCCTCCAGGATATCCTCAAGGGTGATCATTCCGGAGATCGAGCCGTACTCATCGAGAACGAACATAATGTTTACGGACGCTTCCTTCATTTCCTCAAGCAGGTCGTCTATCTGTTTGTGCTCAAATGTGAAGTGCGGTTCGCGGAGGTAGTCGCGAACGTTGAATTCCTTTGATTCATCGAAAAATACGATATCCTTGATGTTGATCACGCCGATAACAGAATCCATACTTTCCCGGCAGACAGGATACCTTGTAAAATGATACTCGTTATAAATATCCTTGAACTCCTCGTAAGAAGCATCGGCATGAATAAATATCATGTCGGAGCGGGGGATCATGATATCTTTGACAGGCGATTCGTCAAGGTCAAAAATATTCGAGATCATTTCGAATTCATCATCCTCGATCGCGCCTTCCTTAAATCCGACGTCCACAAGAGATTTCAGCTCTTCTTCCGTCATGGACTCTTCACTCCCCTCAGAGCTTATCCTGAGTATCTTTAAAAGCCCGCGGCGGATCCATTCAACTATCACAATGACAGGAGTAAGGACCGTCATGATCACCTTTATCGGCCCGGAATAAATAAGCGCAAGTTTGAGAGATCTTACATTGGCGATCGATTTCGGAGTGATCTCTCCGAAAAGCAATACGACAAGTGTTAATATTCCGGCGGCGGCGCCGACATATGCGTTGCCGAAAATACGGATCGTGACATATGTTGTCAGAGACGACGCGGCAATGTTGACTATATTGTTGCCTATCAGGATCGCGGAAAGCATCTTTGTGCTGCGCTCAAGGATCCAGAGAACTCTGACGGCGTTTTTGTCGCCCTCGTCAGCTTTAAGCTGGACCTGGATCTCATTCACAGTGGTAAGCGCTGTTTCGGCCGATGAAAAGAAAGCCGATGCTGCTATAAGAAGTATTATTACGATTATCTGGACAATAGACTGCGTGTCCAAGCTGTATTTCCTCCGTAATTATTTATTCAGCCGCTGCAGGCCGTGTTTCAGAGCGAGGCAATAATGCCGCGGATCTTTTCTTCACTCTTACTCCCGGGTTCGTTTTCCGAGCCGTTCATGATATCAATATATTCCGCGTTTGTGCGCTGAAGTGTATCTTTCAGATTATCCGAATTCAGGCCTCCTGCAAGGACGACCGGCTTCTTTGAGATTTTTCTGATATGATCAAAAAGCTCTTCGTCCGCGCTCAGATTTTTAACGGCTACGTCTTTGCCGTGACGTGGATCGACCAGAAGCTCCGCCACCTCTGTTTCATTGAGCATGCGGACAGCCTCATCGATATCTTCTGTTCCGAACTGCAATGCGCAGCTTTTACGCTCCATCGGCACAGTCTTTATAACGGATATGCCTTTTTTCCCGAGTTCATGAGCAAGAAAGGCACTTTGTTCAAGAGTCTCTTCATAGTGCAGCTGAACCATGTCGGGCTTTACTTTTTCGACCAGGGCAAGGATCTTTTCATTTGTTCCGCCTGTAACCATTACAGACCTGAAGCCCTTAGGGACACATGCAGCTAACTCCGCCGCCCGATCGGCGCTTAAATTCCATGGAACATAGAGCGGATATTCTGTTACGAGGCCGATCTTTTCAACGCCGTTCCGCACGCAGATATCTATGTCGTGCTCATTCATAAGACCGCATATCTTGCAGCTGGTCTTTCGTGTCAGCATATTATAAAATACAGCAGGATCCGGGGCAATTGCAATAGCGGTTCCGACAAGAGCGGCATCCGCGCCTCCGTTGACAGCGGTCCTGACCTCCTCAGGGTCCTTTATTGAGCTTTCCGTTACGAGAAAAGCGTACTTCGGAGCTCCGCCGATCATTTCGACCGTGTGGCTTACGTTTCCTTCATCGCGTTCAAGCTTTAATATATCACGATTATTTATTCCGACAAGCTTTGCCCCGAGCTCTTTTACCAGGGCAAAGTCCTCCGGCTTGTGGGTCTCAACAAACGGATCCAGTCCGAGCTCCAACGCCTCTTTATAGAGGAATCTCATCTCGTCCGGCTCAAGGCATGAACACATAAGAAGGATCGCGCTCGCCCCGCATTGTACGGTCTCCTCAAGATCTGCCTTTGTATGTATAAAATCCTTTCGCAGGATAGGTACATTGACGGTCCCTGCGATCTCCTTCAGCATCTGAAGCGATCCGTGAAATTCTTTTTCCTCCGTAACGACCGAAAGCACAGGCGCGCCCGCATTTACCAATATTCTTGCATACTCAGATGGGGAGCGTCCGCAAAGGAGCTCCCCGTCTTTAGGTGAAAATCTTTTTATATCAGGTATGACGACGTTTTTTCCGCCTTTTTTTGCCTGAACAAGTGCATCAAGAAATTTCATGTTTATTTTTCGAATGAATTTGAAAGTTCAACAAGCTCTTCGAGCTTTTTCTTAGCGGCTCCGCTGTCGATTATATCACGAACTTTTGCAATTGCATCATTAAAATCAACAGCTTTATCTCCTACTATGAGAGCGCCGGCCGCATTGATAAGAACTGCGTCCTTTCTGGCATCGTTTATCTCGCCGTTGAATATTCCGCGGATCGTTGCTGCATTCTCCTCGGGTGTTCCGGTTTTGATCTCGTCAAGAGTACATCTTTTAAGTCCGAAATCTTCCGGCTTTATTATGTATCTCGTGAATTCACCGTCTTTAAGCTCAACGATCTCAGTCTCACCCATGAGTGAAATTTCATCGAGGCCATCCAGTCCGTGAACAAACATAGCTCTTGTATAGCCTATCTGTTTTGCGACCTGCGGAACTGTGTCCAGAAGCTGTCTCTGATAAACGCCCATAAGGTGACGCGGTGCAAATGCCGGATTGATGAGCGGTCCGATGACTGTATAGAAGATAGTCTTTATGCCAAGCGCCGCTTCGGACGGAAGCACCTTGCACATTACGGGATGGAAAAGCGGAGCGTAAATGAAGGCAATATTTATCTTTTCGATAAGCTCTTCCGCCTGAGCAGGAGTAAGATTTATATTTACGCCCAGGGCTTCCAGTACGTCTGCGCTTCCTGAAAGAGAAGAAATGGAGCGGCTGCCGTGCTTAGCGATCGGGATGCCTGCCGATGCCGCTATGATAGCTGTTGCTGTTGAAATATTGTATGTGCTGAGACCACCGCCTGTTCCGCATGTATCCATCATTTCGCTTTCCGTTTTCGGACGAAGCGGAACGCATACCTTACGCATCGCGTTCGCGATATATGCCGTTTCATTAAGTGTTACACCTTTCATAAGAAGCGCAACAAGGAAGCCGGATATCTGTCCGTCTGTAAGGGTGTCATCATTCATTCCCCTTATGATCTCGTCGACATCTTCCTGATCAAGTTCGATATTCTGTGTTAATTTTCCCAAAACTTCACTGTACATTTTCTTTTTCTCCTTTTTCTTTTATTGCTTACGGAGAATAAAAAACCCGTCCGTAAGCTTTCAGCTTAAGGACGGGTATAAAATACTCGCGGTACCACCTTAATTGACACTTTCGTGCCCGCTTAGTCTGTACAAAAGAAATACAGCGCCCTCTTTTTACGGGTGAGCATCCCGTCGGCCATTACTCGGCTTTCGCCTTTCCTGCCGCCCTCATGAGTCCATTCACAGCTCCTGTGGCACCGCATTCCACCATCGCGGCTCTCTATTGTCATACAAGGGAAGTGCTACTACTCTCATTCAACGGTTTTTATATTCTTTTTATGTTAAGGCATTTGCTTTTTTGCTTTAACATGGTAAAGAATATATAGTATGCCGGAATGTATGTCAAGCATTTTTTTGTTTTCTTTCGATCACCGCCGCATACTCTTCATAAACCCTCGGAATTATATTTTCCCATGGGACAGGAATGGTCTTTTTCGCATTTGCGCCGACAATAAGCAGCTTTTCTTCATCCGAAAATATTTCCTCTATTTTACGGAGCATCGCGTTCAGGTCGTTTTTGGCAATAAAGCCGTTCACTCCATCTGTCACGGCTTCCGCGGAATTCGATCCTGCTGCAAGCAGCGCAGGCGTTCCGGCAGCCGCAGCTTCCCTCAGTACGATCGGGGCATTGTCATATACAGACGGGAAGAAAAACAGATCCGCAGCAAGGTATATGCCCTTCATAAGATCCCTGTTTGATATTTTTCCGGTGAATATAAGCTGGTCTTTTGTAAAATGCAGTCTTTCGGCATAGGCTTTTATCGCCCGCTCGTTGTCGCCGCTTCCGACCATGACAAGTCTGTATTTATCGGGAGTCTCAAGGCAGATCTCTTTGAAAACATCTATGATGAGCTTTATATTTTTCTTCCAGAAAAGATTTCCTACGAACAGAAGCGTTTTTCTGTCGCCTGTAAGGCCGAATTTATTTATGACGGCGCTTCGCAGTCTTTCCGTGTCGTGAGGCAGTTTAAAATCAGTGCCGTTCGGCATTACGAATATCTTCTTTTTGTATCCGTAGGAATGCAGAGTCTCCGCAGTGGTTTCCGAGCAGGCCCAGACCTCATCGCATGCGTTATAAAATTCCAGGATCCAGTTTGTTGCCAGGCGTGAAAGTGCCCTGCTTTTCGTCGCGCCGTAAAAATCGTCATAATATTTTGAATGGAAGCTGGATATAATCGGGATCCCGAGATCTTTTGCCGTTTCAAAGGCCATTCCGCGCATCAGGAAAGGGCTGTGTATATGAATGATATCGGGCCTGAGCGACTCCATTTTGCTTACTACATTTTTGTTGATCGGTAGAGCAAGCCCGTATCCCATGACCGGGAGCGTTATTGACGGAGCGCGGACCACGTCATATTCCAAAGTACTGTCATTAAAACTGCCTTTTTCCGCAGGGCATGCGACAGCGGCATATGATGTCCTGTTCATATGCAATGCATAGTTATGTACAGTCTGGACCACTCCGTCCACGACCGGAAAATAACAGTCGTTTATCTGTATCGATCGGATATCCTCCGGCAGGATGATCTTATTCGCCATTTGATATTTCTCCTTCAGCCGATGACGACCGGCGTTTTCTCCCTTTTAAAGCATTGTATGCGTATATGAGTATTCCTATCAGTATAAACGCGTAATAGCATATCGCGCGCCATACAAGCATGGACCAGAACAATCCGCTCGGATCGAGCTGCGAAAAGATCATATAAAACGACCCTTCTGCCGCGCCGGAATTTCCCGGTGTCGGTATTATCGTGATCATGCAGTAAATAAAAACCGTCATTGCCAGCGTATCGGTAAAAGGTGCCGATCCGTTAAAGGCCATAAGGACGAAAAACGGGATGCTCATCATGGCTGCCTGATAAATGACTGACATGATAATAAGCCCTGCTATCAGTCCCCGCTTTTTGCTCATAAGGATTATGCCTTCGCGGTAGTCATTCAGCGATCCTGTAACCGATGCAAGCGTTTCCTCCGGTTTTTTCAGAATATGAAGTCTCGCGCCGAGACTCACAAGGGCGCCAAGCAGCTTTAACGCGCCGTTTTTATATATCGTAAACAAAAGGATCATTGCAGGCGCGATCATGTAGCAGACCGTTCCGATATATGCTGTTACGCGCATTGCTGTATTTTCAACAACACCGCCTTTAAATATGAATGATGCAATTGCAAGGATAACGAAGCCTGACTGCATCGTAAAAAACGATGTAAGAGGCATGGCAAGGCTTACTCCGGATGAGTAGCCTTCCTTATGCATATTGTATATCTGAAACGGCTGCCCGCCGATGCCTGACGGAGTTATGTTATCGTAGTATTTTCCGAGCGCGGCCGTCTGGAACGCGGCGCGGAAAGATACCTTTACGCCAAGCGCTTTCATCATCGTAAGATACTTTATCGTTTCTATCGCAAGTGTCAGAAGCATACAGGCGATCCCGCCGAGAAGGAATAAAACATTTACCCACCCGAAAGAGACCGTCAGCTTTTCCGCCGGCTTCTGTCCGAATTCCTTTACAGCTGTATAGCCGATAACAGCAGCATTCACTGCTATAAATACAAGTATCCAGATTATTCTGCTCTTTTTTTTGCTTGTATTTTTTTCAGGCATCTTGATCCGTTACCGCACCTATACCGCGAAGCTTTTCTATTATTTTATCGAGATCGGCTCCCATAATTTCTCTGGGCGCGTCGTATTTTTCTTCCATTTTGTCCAGAATGGCATCTCTCGTTGTATCATTTTTCAGGCAGTCGACGATAAAAGCCGCTGTTTTATTATTTTTTACAAGGCCGGAAAATTCCGATGCCCCGACCGAGACCATATACTGCTTTCCGTCCATTTCGTGAGTTATGAAATCGCTGCTGAGTTTCATTTTATTCTCCTTTTTTCATACCGTTATAGGAAACAATTGCCGCTTCCGGCTCCTGATTGCATTTCAGTTTATATATTTTTACGTGCTGCCGCATTATATCCAACAGTCCGCGCGTCTGAAGCATAAGTGCTTTATCTGCCGGGCGGTTCGTCTGCTGTAGCAGCATCTGGTAGG
>R11__coassemble_1770_pt1 | contig 11601 bp, 9 predicted proteins | sample R11__metabat2_low_PE_003 | metagenome-assembled genome bin R11 | reverse complement strand
ACAGCCGGGACGGCGGAGCGGTGCGTATTATCATAAAATGTGGCGAAAAACGGCTCAGCCGTTTTTCATCATTGGTTTTTATAAATTGTCCCTTACCATCATCATTGTGAATCCGAGAAGGTTCTGTCCTTTCCATTTCGTCGTATCTTCGGCGTCCGGGTCATCCATTCCAAGGCCGATGCCCCAGATCTTATCCGTTTTCGAACATTCGACAAGCTGTCTGTCTCCTGTGCCGATGAGGAACTCCTTAAGCGCTTCATTCTGAGAGAACTTGGCATTCAGAGCAGTCATGACTATATTCTGCTTAAAGCCGTTCCACATCATGGAATTGAAGCCTTTCACACCGCGGCCGAGCTTCTGCATTTCTGCCGGGTCCGTCGTTGCCATGATCTGCTGCGCAGCCGCGTCATCGTGGAATAAAAGCGCTTTCTGCTCCATCATATACTGCTCGACGCAGCAGTACTTTTTCCCGCCGACTTCAAAATTGCTCATGTACCAGTTGCTGAGGCAGCCGTTTTCGTCTGCGGGGTTGTGGAAGCGGACGATCTTTTCCTCCTCTTCCTCTCCGTTCATTACCTTTTCTCCGACTGCAATGTTTTCATCGGAAATCACGGCAAAGTCTATGTCAATATAATACTCTTCGTTTTCAGCTCTGAACTCATCAATTGCCTTGAACGCAGCTTCCCATGCTTCTCTTAACGGATATCTGAAGATGCCGGCGGAGATAAGCGGGAAGGTTATTGAATGGCAGTCGTGCTCCGTCGCCAGCTTAAGTGATTTTTTGTAAGCGCTGATAAGATAGCTTTCTTCGTTTCTTTCCCCGCCGTACCATCTCGGGCCGACTGCGTGGATAATATATTTTGCCTTAAGGGCAAAGCCCGGCGTTATTTCGGCTCCGCCGACCGGACAGCCTCCTATTTTGTTGCAGGCTGCCTTGAGTTCGGAATAACCGGCTGCGTTGAATATGGCTCCGCATACTCCGCCTCCGCCCTGAAGTCCTGTATTGGCGGCATTTACGATACAATCCGTATCAGCTTGTGTAATATCAAGTTTAACGATCTTTGTTGTTCCCGGCATATTTTCTCCTCCGCATGCTTTACAGCGTTATCCAAACTTATAAGAAAACAAACAGACGCGGCCAAGTCCGCGCCTGTTATCAGCTTTTTCATTGTCCGACCCGATAATTTTAATGACTTTCGGAGTGTAAGTCAACAGGAGAAACCGGGTCGGCTCAATCCTTTGAGCACTTTATAAGGAGCTTAGGCCATTTAGCTTTTTTGAAATCTTCAAAAGCTTTAGGAGCATCCTCTATGTCATATACAGGTCCCACAAGCTTATCCATATCAAGCTTTCTTAAGAGGTCTATGCTTCTCGGATAAAGTGTCGGATTTGTAAACGTAAACTGGATCCTTGCTTCTTTATTGAACATATCAAAAAGATTAAGCGGGAAATTGTAATCCTCCGGAAATACTGCAAAAAATTCGATCGTTCCGGCATGCGCCACAAGATCGGGGCAGAGCTCCGCAGCGCTTTTCGCTCCCGACATTTCAAAGACTACGTCATATCCGAGTCCGTCCGTTATTTTCATCGCTTCTTCTACTACGTTCTGATTTACAGGATCGATAACAAATGACGCGCCCATTTCGAGAGCCAGCTCTCTCTTTTCTTTTACCGGATCTATTACTGTAATGCGGGTTCCGCCTCTGTATTTTATAAGGTCCAGCATGATAAGTCCGATGCTGCCTGCACCTGAGATGCAGATCGTTGCTCCGAGCTGAGGATTGGCAAGCTGCAGTCCGCGGCTGGCGCAATTTATAGGCTCCGTGAGGCATGCATGCTCAAAAGGAATATCTTTCGGAACTTTATAAAGCTGTTTTACAGGATAGCTGCGATATTCCGCCATTGCGTTCATCGGTCTGTTATCGGGATTGAACGCCGCTTTTTCACAATGCTGATAAAGTCCTCTGCGGCACTGCGGACATACTCCGCAATACGGGACCGGGTTGGCTGTTACTTTATCTCCGATCTCAAAAAGTCCGTCCGGAACTTCATCGCCGATCTCGACTACTTCACCCGACATCTCATGTCCGAGTGTGAGAGGCTTATTTAATCCGAAAAGCCCGTTTGTAACAGTGTGAACATCTGTCGCGCATAAGGCGCAGTATTTTATTTTAACCATGATCTCATCCGGGGGACATAATGGCTTTTCGATATCCTGTACTTCGATCTTTCCTTTTTCTATATAATTTACAGCTTTCATTTTTCTCTCCTTGTTTTAATACCGGGACCTGCGGGCTCTTTCGCAGGCCCCGGCGTTTAGGGTGGGATTGACTTTGCTTTAAACCATGGCTGAACTCGCCCTAAGCTTAAATGTCGAGTGCCATATAATATCCGTCTGACGATGCGTTCTTTACCTTACCGGGCTTTCTGCAGTCGCCCATCATCTGTACAACAGGTGCGCTGCTGCAAAGCTCCATGAAAAGACTGCTGTCTGATTTATATCCGACTGCGTTGATCACAGTGTCACATGCGAGGACTTCTTCTGTTCCGTCTTTCTTTGTTACAACGAGGCCTTCCGGTATGATCTCTTTTCCGGCTGTCTCAGTAATAAACTGAATATGATTCTTCTCCATGTCTACCATGATGGCTGTGCGTCCGAATATATCGGCATCTTTTGCAACTGCGTCACGCATTTCAACAATGGAAACCTTCTTTCCCATACGTGCAAGATGCGCAGCTGTTTCGCAGCCTACCATGCCGCCGCCGAGAACAACGATGTTATCTCCAAGCTGATCTTCTTTTCCATATGATGCGCCGGCTGTAACTACCTTTGAGCTGTCGATACCGGGCATTCTCGGAATGATAGGTGTTGCGCCTGTTCCGATGAGAATAACGTCCGGAGCCTCTTTTTCGGCGATCTCTTTTGTAACACGTGTATTAAAGTGGATCGGAACGCCGGCTTTTTCGAGCTTATAGCTCTGTGTCTGAACATATTCGTAAAGAGCATATTTGAAATCTACATGCTGAGCAAATTTAAGAGCTCCGCCGAGTGAATCCGTAGCTTCATAGAGTACTACATCATGGCCTCTCTCCTTCGCTGTAAGCGCTGCCTGCATACCTGCCGGACCGCCGCCGATAACGAGGACTTTCTTAGGTGTTGTAGGCTGAGCCTTCGCGATCCATTCATTATATTCGTTTCCGATAACAGGATTGAGGGCACATGAGTTCATGCCGGTCTCAACACTCTCACCGAAGCATCCGTTGCAGCGGAGGCAATGAGCGATCTCTTTTTCTCGGCCTTCACGCATCTTTGTCGGAAGATACGGATCCGCAAGGAGCGGACGGGCGATTTCGACAATATCCGCCTTACCGGAAGCAATGATCTCTTCCATGAGTTCCGGATCTGTTATAGCGCCGACTGTAGAGATAGGAAGTGTTGTATGCTTTTTGATTTCTTCCGCGAGCCATACATTCGGAGCCTTTTTGAGGTACTGATTTGGATGTGTACGGATAAAGAGCTCCAGGCTCTCATGTACTCCGGCAGAAACGTTTACGAGGTCACATTTGCCTTCCATGAGTTTTACGAGCTGTGTTGCTTCTTCAAGGGAAATTCCGCCGTCAATAAAGTCTGTTCCGGAAATTCTGACTTCGATCGGGAATCCCGGGCCGCAATGCTTGCGGATGGATTCAAGCGCCATAAGGATAGGCTTTGCGCGGTTTTCAAGCGGTCCGCCAAACTCGTCTGTACGTTTATTATCTCTCGGTGAAAGATACTGGCCGAAGAACCAGCCATGGCCTGCGTGGATCATGCACATATCAAATCCGGCGCGTTTCGCAACCTCGGCGCCTTTTCCGAATGATTCACATATCTCTTCGATCAATTCCTTCGGAGCTTCGTGAACTTCGCCCTGCGGAAGGATCTCATGAATAGGCCCGTATGCTTTTTTTCCGGCTTTATCTGCGCCGGCAAGGCTTTCAAGTCCGCCCCATTTTCCGCCGTGTGAGAGCTCGATATTTGCAACGGCTCCGTGACGCTTTATAGCACGTGCAAGCTGTGAAAGGCTTAAAAGGCATCTCGGGTCGTCCAGGCATACCTGTCTGTCGTGAGATTTTCCGGTTGCGGAATGAGGGATGCACTCTCCCATTGTTACCACTGCGGCACCGCCTTTTGCTTTCATCTCATAGAAAGCTATTGTGTCAAGTGTAAGCTGGCCGTCAACAGCGATCCAGTTTATTGATGTCGGAGCTGCAAATATACGATTCTTTAATGTAAGATTTCCGATTTTTATCGGGCTGAAAACATGTGGGTAATCCTTTAACGGCATTTTTATTCCTCCATTCATATACGATATTTTCCAAGAGAATCGAGTCCTGCTATTAAGTTTAATTTATCAAAATGCCCCCTAAACACAATCTGTGATTTTGTTATGTAATGATAACCAAAAAGACATGCATAGAATGTGTCACATGACACAGACCGGCTTACTGACAAAGGATATACAATGCTGAATAACCACCGGGTAATAGTCCTATTACTTTTTGAAAATTGTATTTAGCTTTTTATAAATATAAAATTATTTTAATACCCGGAAAGGAGCATTGTATGAAAGAAATATCATCACCAAGGGTCATAGATGAGGTCGTGCTCGTATCTCCTGACCTCTCATCAACGATCCATACATTAAAGACAATATTTCACCATGAAATATGGACAACAAATGAAGTAACGGATTCATCCGGTAAAACACTTTACAGAGAAGGCATCAATATAATGAACGACCGCAAGGCGATCCGCGTTATAGAGCCTGTCTCTGAGGGAACGATATATGACTCATTCCTTAAAAAGAACGGGGCCGGCATCTTCGGCGTTCGTGAACGCCTGTCCGAAAACGACTTTCTCTCCCTTCGGGAACATCTTTTCAACAAGGGAGTATGCCTTACAACATACGCCGACGGTGTAATGTGGGCGGATCTCACAGAAACGCTCGGCGGATACTTCGGTTTTATAAAAGATACTGATGACGTACACCCGCTCGCGGAATCCATAAATCTCAGGCAATTCTGCATCGTTACAGATAACGTAGAGCGCTGTGCCGAAATCTTAAAAGAATATCTTTTTATAGGTCCGACAGAGATCGGTCATTCAAACAGCCGCACAGTTACAAACCCGGTTAATTCGGATTATCCTGACGGTCTTCCGGAATTTTCATTTCTGGCCGGAATGAATTTCTATTCCAATATGGAGTTCGAGATCGTTCAGCCCGAAAAAGGTCCTCTCGCATATTTCGATTTTCTGAAACGCAGGGGCGGCACGGGCTTCCATCATATCAAGACCGAAGTCGCAGACGGAAAGTGGCAGGAAACACTTGACTATTACTACTCACTTGGCATTAAAGACGCGCTTAACGGCAAGATCGGCACCTGCGGCTTCAGCAACCTTCTTACGGAAGACATGCTTGGCTTTGTATATGAACTCAGCGACGGAGCTCCTATGGTCGCTCTGCCTGAAGGCTACGATCCTTATTTTTATCCGCAAACAGACATTTAAATTTATCCATACTCATTGAAAAGCACTGCTCCGCAAGGGCAGTGCTTTCCTTATGTGTATAATAACGCAGCATCCAAAAAAACCGCCCGGCCATTGCGGCACAGACGGCTTTTTCGTATGAGGGAATTATATGTTTGCTAAATCACTTTTTCATAAGTTCGGGATGAACGTCTTTATTCCATTTTGTGGAATCTGTAAGTCCGGCGATGATCGCTGCAACAAGGAGCAGGCAGGCGTAGATGATATATGCGGTTGTAAGGTTGCCTGTAACGCTGAGCACGATGCCGTTTACTACGAAGTTCAGTGAAATGATGCAGTACATGATCGGGTAGATTACAGTATTTGCTTTCGGATAATCGAGCTGACCGAAAATAGATGCCGGCCAGGAGATCTGGAAGTTCGTTGTACCGCCGAGGGATGCACCAACCATTACGATGGAGATATATACGAATACTACGGAAACAGCTCCGAGGATATTCATTACAACTGCGATTGCGAAGAAGATGCAATATGTGATCGCGCCTCTTTTTGTACCGAACTTTGTATCAATAAGTCCGAAGAGATATGAACCGATCATACCGCAGATAGCTGCAACTGTCATTGCGCCGACTGCCTGAACCTGTGAAAGTCCGAGTGCCATGTTTCGGCTTACGAACTGTGATACGATACCTACAAGGCCAAGTCCCATGAATGCCGGAACAAGGATAGCAAGGTATGTTTCCTTTGTCTTGAGAAGCTTGCCTACTGTCCAGTCGCTGACATATTCTTCTTTAGCGGCTTCTGCTTCAACAAGGTATTCTTTCTCATATACTTCTTTGGAAACGTTATCCGGATAATATCCTGCGTCGAGCGGGTTGTCTCTGAGGATAAGAAGTCCGAGAACACCGATAACGATCGAGAAGATTCCGAAAACTTCAAGACCCATCTGCCATCCAAGGACTGCTGTGAGTGCTGTCATTAACGGAACAAGGATCGCAGATCCGAGGTTTGCGCCTGTTGTTGAAATACCTACGGCAACGCCACGCTTTTTCGGGAACCACTGTGCCTGAAGAGCACCTGTGCAAAGGTAAACGCAGCTCTGTGTACATGTTACGAGGATAGACATTGCTACTGCATACATCGGGATAGATGTTGAATTCAGATACATAAGGCAGTAAACAAGGCCTGCAATGATAAGGAGAACACCGGATGTAAGTCTTGATCCGACTTTCTCACGTATCTTACCTACAACGAACATAAGAACTACTCCGACAAAACCTGCTACAGTACCCATGCTGAGGCAAAGGTTATAATCGAGTCCCTGTGCGTCCGTAAGAAGCGGAAGCGCAACGTTCAGACCGTCGATAGTCATAGAAACGTTTACAAATAATGCAAGAAATGAATACAGGATGAGGAACCATCCCTTGGCGCCGAAATTATTAACGCCTTTAACTTTTGTGTCCATAAGAAACCTCTCTTTCACTCTATCTTCCACGAGGGTACTTATCGGGTACCCCCTCCCTATGTTGATATCATTGTATTTTATGTACGATTTCCACTCAATCCGCATTTTTGTTATTCAATGATAAACAACAGGTTATGATGTGTGAAAAGCTAATTCTTTTTAGCCATAATATCGTGAATTTTACTCAGCAGGGAATGGTTTCTCGTCGTATTCTGCCGGAGGGTTCTGAGGAATCAGGCAATCGCCCATTTCAACATAGAATTTAAAGTCCTCCTCTGAATCGAGATAAGCGAATGTCGTGACGTCGAATGTTCCTTTTATGCAGAGCGGCATGCCGTTATCTTCGTATGCCTGAAGGATCTGCTCCTGGGTCTCAAGCGGGATCTTCTCCTTAAAATGATGATATCCGACACCTCTTCTGTCCGTAAACTTCTTATATACTGTCCGGCCTGTTACCGGCTGGATAACCTCCCACTCTATGCTGCAGAAAGGACACATTCCGAGTCTGATCTTCCATTCCTCGCTGCTGCGCTTGCCATCGACACGAATAAAGGAATTCTTTGTTGTCGAAGTTCCGAGATTTCCGATGCCGAAGGGCCCGATCTGAAGCAGTTCGCAAAGCTGGGCGCATGTCTCCTCTACGTCCGGAGTCGTTACGTTTATCTGAACAAATTTACGGTCGTTTCTGAGTTCTTCTGCCGGGAACTGCCTGTCAGATGCGTCAAAATGGATTGCAAGAAATCCGCCGATACGATCCAATGTGTTCAGTATCGCGGTCTTTCCTGTGCTGTCTTCATATTCTCCGGCGACTTCAACACCAAGGGCTTTATACCTTTCCAGCTCGGAAGCATATTTTTCCGCGGATACATTTTCTCTTGTACACGCAATGCCTTCGGAATATCTGTCTGAGAACATTTTCCATGCATCGTTTTCGGATCCGACCTCAAGCAGTACGATCTCTACGTCCTGCATCCAGGCAGATGAAGTTTTCCTTCCGTACAGGCATCCGTCTATCCATTTATCGAGCTTGTAGTACTTAACTATCTTGCCTTTAACGGTTTCAAGGTCCTTGACGACCACGGTCACCTGGTCAAAAACACGTCCCGGATTGGTATTTGCGGCAAGCTCCTTTGCGGAAAGCAATTTTCTCTCTTTCATCTCACAACCCTCTCTTTTTACCAGAGTGTATGGCCGCCATCGATAAGCAGATCAAGGCCTACGCAATACGAAGACGCATCTGACGCAAGATATAATAAGCCTCCCATAAGCTCATCAACATCGCATGTTCTCTTTGCCGGCTGGCTTATAGACCACGTTTCAACGGTTGCCTTATCCATTGAATCGTCGTCAAGCTGACCGCCGTCTTTCGGTGTAATATGTCCCGGAGATATTGAATTTACGCGGATGCCATATTTTATTACCTGACTTGCAAGTGATTTTGTAAAGTAGAGTCCTGCTGCCTTGGATGTACCGTAGGATGAATTGTCAAAAGTTGTATACGTCGGTCCCTGCATAACGCATGTGCCGCCCATAGAGCATGTATTGATAATGCTTCCGCCATGACCATCTCTGATCATTATTCTGCAGGCAGCTGTATCAACGAGGAACATTGTAACCAGGTTGCCGTTAATAACGCGCATAAAATCAGAAAGCGGTGTCTCATAATCCGGAGTACGCGCTCCGCCAACTCCCGCGTTGCTGTGAACGATGTCTATTGTTCCCATGTCTTCAGCGATCTGAATAAACATAGCGTCAACTGCTTTTTCATCTGTAAGATCTGCGCCGTAAGCGCGTGCCTTCACATCATATTTTTTGCTGATCTCATCAGCTAATTTCTGTGTTCTTTCCATGCAGACCGGAAGATCTACAAGTGCTACGTCAGCGCCTGCTTCCGCAAATGTACATGTTGAATGATATCCGAGCATTCCTGCTGCTCCGGTAATAACCGCTACCTTACCGTCAAGGCAAAATCTTTTTACTGCGGAATCTTTCATAATCCTACCTCCTGTTTTCTCAAACGGCAGGGAGATATCTTTTACCTATCATCCCTGCCGGAGTGCAATCTTTAAGATAAATTATTTTAAAAGCTCATGAATACGTGCGCCTGCGCCGAAACGATTGTCCCAGTCATTCTGAACGCTTTCGTTAATGAATTTAAATGCGTTGGCTGTGAACGGTCCTTCGAAATCGATCGGATCGAGTGTTGCCGCTGTGCAGCCTGTTGAGAATGCCCATGCAAGTCCGTTCATGCCTTCGGGGGCGCAGAAAAGGATCTGGCCTTCGCATCCTGAAATTTCTTTATATTTAACAAGGCCTTCGATAACGGCATCAGCATTGATGTTGTCATCTCCTGAGAAAAGCTTCATCGGCACATAGAACGGCGCGATCCACTTTGCTCCGGCTTTAAGAGCCATAACACCCTGCATTACGGAAAGTACCTGTGTTCCGAGTGTCGGGATTCCCATCTTGTAGAGATCCGCGATAGCCTTGATACCGTCTGAACATGTCGGGATCTTTATAACTGTATTCGGGCCTGCGAGTTCACGAAGAGACATAGCGTCCTTCATGATATCGTCATATTTGTTTGACGGAGTCTGAAGGAAAAGGAGCTTGTCCGGTCCGCAGGCATCGCGAAGCTCAAGGATAATATTCTTAAGGTCTGTTCTGCCGTCATTCTGTGTTGCGATCATCTGCGGGTTCGATGTGATACCGTCAATAAGTTCATATTGCTGCATAAGGCGCTTTGCTTCTGCAGGATTAGCGCAGTTAAGATAAATTTCATATCCGCATGCATTCTTTTTCATTGTTCTGATTCCTCCTATATATGTATCTTCAATAAAAATTTTCCATTACCAGGCTTTATGTCCGCCATCTACAAGCAGGTCGGTTCCTACGCAGTATGTCGATGCGTCGCTTGCAAGGAAAAGTACCGCTGCCTGAAGCTCTTCTACATCAAGCATTCTCTTGATCGGCTGCGAATTTCTGTAGAAATCAAGTATCCCTTCCGGAAGCCCGTCATGAAGTCCCGGGCTGTAGCAGTATCCCGGAGAAAGTGAGTTGACTCTGATTCCATACTGAATTACCTGTGAAGCAAAATGCTTTGTAAAGTAAAGCACGCCTGCCTTTGCACTGCCGTATGAGGAATCATCCATTGTCTGATATACAGGTCCCTGATTTACATTCTGTCCTGCGAGTGAACCTGTAATAACGATGCTGCCGCCGTGGCCTTCGTTTTTCATATAACGAGCTGCTATAACGGCTACGATATAGATACTTACAAGGTTGATATTGATAACCTGTCTCCAGTGGTCTATGTGCAGCATGTCATGCTCAGCGTCCCACTCCTCGATATCCGGTGCAAGAGCTCCTCCGACGCCCGCATTGTCATGGACAACATCGATACTTCCGAAGTCTTTTTCTATCTGAGCAAACATAGCCTCGACCTGTTTTTCATCTGTGAGCTCGCAGCCGTAGGCCTTAGCCTTCACACCATATTTCTCTGCAAGGCCGTCTGCAACCTTCTGAGACCTTTCAATGCAAACGGGAAGGTCTACTATACAGATGTTCGCGCCTACCTGTGCAAAAGCCTCTGCGGTATGTGAGCCAATATTTCCGGCTCCGCCTGTAACGATTGCTGTTTTTCCGTCAAGGCGGAAACGATCAAGAACGTTTTCCTTTAAATTCATTTTTATTCCTTTCCGAGGTAGAAATGTCCATATGCGGCAGCTGCTTTAAGCGCGGCACATACGCTTTCGGGCCTTACCTCAAACGGCATATTATGAAGTGTATCGTTTTCCGCACACGCTGCTTCGGCAACAGCCATGAGCTTTTCGTCGGAAGCATCTTCGATTCCAAGCTGGGCAAATGTTACAGGAAGCCCTACTGCGATGCAGAATTTAATTATTTTTTCAATGGTCTCTGCTGTTTCGTTTTCCAATACGAGCTGCGTAATGGTTCCGAAAGCGACCTTCTCGCCGTGATACATATGATGGCATTCCGGAAGGACTGTAAGTCCGTTATGAATAGCATGCGCTCCTGCCAGGCCGGCGGATTCGAATCCGATTCCGCTTAAAAGCGTATTTGCTTCGATGATCTTTTCAACTGCAGGCGTACAAGCCTTTGCTTCAAGAGCAACTCTCGCTTTAATTCCTTCCTCAAGAAGAGTGTCAAGACAAAGCTTTGCAAGCGCCATTGCCGCCATAGTTGTCTTTCCGCCTGCACAGCTTGTTGCTTCGCTTCTCTGGCACGCTCTTGCCTCGTAATACGTTGCCATTGCATCGCCGATTCCGGAAACCGTAAGTCTTACGGGTGAAGCCGTAATAACATCTGTATCCATAAGTACAAGATTCGGGTTTGCGGGAAGGAAGAGATATTCCTCAAAAACGCCGTCATCCGTATAAATTACCGAAAGAGCGCTGCATGGAGCATCCGTTGATGCAATAGTCGGGCAGATAACTACCGGAACCTTTGTATAATATCCGACAGCTTTCGCGGTATCGAGGATCTTTCCTCCGCCGATTCCGATTATCGTGTCACAGCCGTTTGCCTTCATTACTTCAATGACTCTGTTGATCTCTGTCTTTGAACATTCTTTATTGAAGTATTCGAA
>R11__coassemble_1768_pt1 | contig 11607 bp, 6 predicted proteins | sample R11__metabat2_low_PE_003 | metagenome-assembled genome bin R11 | reverse complement strand
GCCTGCCTTCGCTTCAGCTGACACGCCGTGCCTGTGCTTACACTTAGTTTGTGGCTTTCTTTCTCTTCAGCTGACCTGTCTTCCCGTTACTTACACTTATTTTGTTGCTTTCTTTCACCTCAGCTGACACGCCGTGCCTGTGCTTACACTTAGTTTGAAGCTTTCTCTATCTTCAGCTGACCGGCCGCCTTGCCGCTACTCCAAAGCGTGCCAAAAGAAGCGTCACCGCGGCCAAAAAGGCCATCCGGGTGAACGCGGATGGCCTTTTGCTTGCGGGGTATTATTTCACAGCCCCTTTTTGTATTGTATTTAATTCGTTTTTAATCTCCGAGCTTTGTGTACTCGAGCAGTCCGCCTGCTTTGAGGATCTTTTTCTGTCTCTCCGTAAAGCTGCATACGAGCTTGACTTCGATGCCTTTTGTGATGTCTTTAAGTATGAACTCACCGGCATCAAGTGACTCGTAAACATTTTCGAGAACGAGCTTGTCGCCCTGCTCAAGGAGATCATAATCATCCGGATTCGCGAATGTGAGCGGAACGATTCCGGCATTTACAAGGTTTGCCGCATGGATACGAGCGAGGCTCTTTGCGACAACGGCTTTGATGCCGAGGTAAAGAGGTGCAAGCGCGGCATGCTCTCTTGAGGAGCCCTGTCCGTAATTTGAACCGCCGACGATGATTCCGCTGCCTGCGGCTTTCGCTCTTGCAGGGAACTCCGGATCAACTGCAGTGAAGCAGAATTCGGAGATCTTCGGAATATTTGATCTGTAGGGCAGGATCTTTGCGCCTGCCGGCATAATATGGTCCGTTGTAATATTGTCAACGACTTTGAGGATAAGCTCCGCGTTTATTTCTTTCTCAAGCGGGAAGCACTCCGGGAACGGCTTGATGTTCGGTCCACGAAGGATCTTTGCGTCTGCTGCTTCTGCTTCCGGAAGGGGAAGAAGTACGCCTGAATCGTCGACTTTGAAGCTTTCCGGCATTTTGATCTCCGGCATTTCGCCGAGAGTTGTCGGATCTGTTATAACTCCCGTAAGGGCGCTGGCAACAGCTGTTTCCGGTGATACGAGATAGACCTGGGCGTCTTTTGTGCCGCTTCGTCCCTCAAAGTTTCTGTTGAATGTGCGTAATGATACGCCTGCGGAGTTAGGTGAGAATCCCATGCCGATGCAGGGGCCGCATCCGCACTCGAGAAGGCGGGCGCCTGATGCGAGGATGTCGCTTAATGCGCCGCAATCGCTGAGCATTGTGAGAACCTGGCGGCTGCCCGGTGAAACGCTCATTGAAACGCTTGGTTTTATAACCTTGCCTTTAAGGATGGCTGCTGCTTTAAGCATGTCGTAAAGCGAGCTGTTTGTGCATGATCCGATGCAGACCTGATCTACAGGGGTTCCGGCGATCTCGGAAACCTTTACGACCGCGCCCGGGCTGTGCGGGCATGCGATCATCGGCTCAAGCTCGTCGAGGTTGATCTCGATAACTCTGTCATACTCTGCGTCTTCATCGGCAAATACCGGAACGTAATCTTCTTCGCGGCCCTGTGCCTTTAAGAACTCTCTTGTAACTTCATCTGACGGGAAAACAGAGCTTGTAGCGCCTGTTTCAGTTCCCATGTTTGTTATTGTGGCTCTTTCCGGAACAGAGAGTGTCTTTACGCCTTCACCGCCCCACTCAATGATATATCCGACGCCGCCTTTAACATCGATCTGACGAAGGAGTTCAAGGCTGATGTCTTTTGCTGTAACATAAGGACGGAGCTTTCCTGTAAGTCTTACATTGATGATACCGGGCATATTGATGTAGTAAAGGCCGCCGCCCATTGCTACTGCAACATCAAGTCCGCCGGCTCCGAATGAAAGCATTCCGAGGCCTCCGGCTGTCGGAGTATGGCTGTCTGAACCGATAAGGGTCTTGCCCGGTTTTCCGAAACGCTCAGCATGGATCTGATGGCATATTCCGTTGCCGGGGCGTGAGAATCTGAGGCCGTGCTTTGCGGCTACGGACTGAATATAACGGTGGTCATCGGCATTTTCAAAGCCTGACTGAAGCATGTTGTGGTCAACGTAAGCAACGCTGAGTTCTGTTTTTACTCTCGGGATCTTCATGCTTTCGAACTCGAGATATGCCATTGTGCCTGTTGCGTCCTGTGTAAGAGTCTGGTCGATGCGAAGTCCGATCTCCTCTCCTCTTATCATTTTTCCGCTTTTAATATGGCTTGCGATTAATTTCTGTGCGACTCCTGAACCCATTATTCTGCGGCTCCTTTCGATTCCATAGACTTTTCCATTGACTTTACCATACGAACTCTCGCATGTCTTACATGCTCGATGGCAAGCTCTTCGGCACGTTTCTCATCATGAGCGGCAATTGCGTCATAAAGCGCAACGTGCTCTTTATATGATGTGGTAGCGTCGTTTTTATTATATGTTGCATTTTTTCTGTAACGACGTACCTTTCTGTGAAGCTCATGAAGTGTCTGGTGCAGGATCGGGCTCTTGCTTGAATTATTCAGGATCTCATGGAACTTCTTGTTCATTTCTCCGCCGTTGTCAAAATCTTCTTTTGAAATGTAATATTCCTGAAGATCGAGGGTGTCTTTCATCTCGCGCAGCTCCTCGTCCGTCGCGTTTTTCGCGGCAAGCGCTGCTGCAAGCCCTTCGATCCTTTCTCTTATATCATAAATGCATGCGGCATCTTCGTCACTGATTCCGATGATCATCATGCCGGAACCTGTCGGTGTGATCATGTGGTCATGTTCAAGGCGCGCAAGAGCCTCTCTTACAGGTGTACGGCTGATTCCAAGCTCGGCTGCGAGCTTGCCCTCTGTTACGATCTTGCCGCGCTCAAGCTTACCGTTTATGATGTCGTCCTCTATCTGGTCAAACACCTGGTCTGCCATTGATACGGATTTTCTTATCATTGCTTTTTACTTTCCTTTCCTTATAATCTGCTGTATCGTCCGTTTGATAATCTCTCGATAACTTCTTCGAGCTCTGCAGTAGATAAAGCTGTCTGGCGTCCGCCGGCGTATTCCTCGTCTACCCACTCCTTCACCTTGACTACGAGCGGATCTTTCTTGTCGATCTCCTCGGCGCCTGAGAGGTTATAGTTGCCGTTGATCCAATACGCGATTCCGGCAAGGCCCGAATCCTTTCCGACTACAACAACAGGCTTTCTGTTAAGGAGCTTTTCGGTATTGAAAATGTTGTAGATCTCTTCATTCTTAAGGAGACCGTCTGCATGGATCCCCGCTCTTGTTGAGTTGAAATTACGGCCTACATAAGGCGTCATCTCGGGGATCTTATATCCAATATCTTTGCGGTAGTATTCGCCGATCTCTGTGATAACGGTCGGGTCCATTCCGTCGAATGAGCCTCTCATGGAAGCATACTGGAATACCATGGCCTCAAGCGGGATATTTCCCGTTCTTTCGCCTATTCCGAGGAGCGTACAGTTTACTGCGCATGCGCCGTAGATCCAGGCTGATGTTGCGTTCGCAACTGCCATGTAGAAATCATTATGGCCGTGCCACTCAAGCCATTCGCTCGGTACGTCCGAATAGTGCTGGAGACCGTAAATGATTCCGGCAACGCTTCGCGGAAGAGCAACTTCCGTATAAGGAACACCGTAGCCCATCGTATCGCAGGCCCTGATCTTTACGGGGATGCCGGCCTCTCTCGACATTTTCATGAGTTCATTTACGAAAGGAACTACGAAGCCGTAGAAATCCGCTCTTGTAAGGTCTTCAAGATGACATCTCGGAACGATGCCTTCCTCAAACGCCATGGCTACAACATCGAGATACTGCTTCAGTGCCTGACTTCTTGTCATGCCCATTTTTTTGAAGATGTGATAATCGCTGCATGAAACAAGGATACCGGTCTCTTTGATTCCGAGGTCCTTCGCGAGGTTGAAATCTTCTTTTTTAGCGCGGATCCATGTTGTAAGCTCAGGGAAATCATATCCGAGAGCCATACATTTCTCGAGTGCGTCTCTGTCTTTCTTGCTGTATATGAAAAATTCAGTCGCGCGGATAAGTCCGTATGGGCCGCCGAGCCTGTGCATCAGTTTATAAAGATTGACCATCTGTTCTACGGAATACGGCTCCCTTGACTGCTGTCCGTCACGGAATGTCGTATCTGTGATCCAGATCTCCTTGGGCATGCCCATAGGCACGCGTCTGTGGTTGAATGCGATCTTCGGGACCTCATCATAATTGAATACGTCGCTGTAAAGATTCGGCTTTGCTACGTCCTGCAGAGAATACTTGTATGAGCTCTGTTCCAGCAAATTGGTTTTAGGTGACATTTCAAGCATAGTGCAGTTCTCCTTTCAGTTTATATTTGAATACCATACCGGCATTTTTGTGTCGATAGATACATTTATCCCTGTACTTTGGTATGAATGTATACGATTATACACAAGAACTTCACTATGTCAATATTTTTCTGTTTGAATTTGTCGATTCTGCCGAACAAGCTTTCCTCAGGCAGCTTAGCACCTTCTCTCCTGTCCGACAGCAAATTTCGCTCGGACAAAAAGGAAAAACGGATGCCATCCGTTAAATATCGGATAGCGTCCGTTTGTTCAGCTGAGCTATAGATCCATATGTCCGGCATACCGGGTATATATCAGTTTCGTCTCGTTTTATATGCCGGTCTTTATTTCTGCGCGCGATATGTTTCAAGCGCTTCTTTTATGACCTGATCCATGTTGTAATATTTGTATGCACCCAGGCGGCCGCCGAATATAACATTCGGCGTTTCATCGGCAAGTGCCTTGTATTTTGCGTAAACTTCAGAGTTTTTGTCATCGTTTACCGGATAATAGGGCTCCATGCCAGGCTTCCACTCCGTGGAGTACTCGCGGGAAATTACGGTTTTCGGCTGAGTTCCGAATTCAAAGTGCTTGTGTTCGATTATCCTTGTCCATGGAATGTCGGCAGCTGTGTAGTTTACGACCGCATTGCCCTGATAATTATCTGTGTCGAGGACTTCTGTCTCAAAACGTACTGTACGGTACTCAAGCGGGCCGTATTTGAATCCGAAATATTCGTCGATCATGCCTGTGTAAACGACCATTTCGGCTATATCAGCGTTTTCTTTTATGAATTCGAAATAGTCTGTGTTGAGTAAGACATCGCAGCCTTCGAGGAGCTTTTCGGCTATCTTTGTATAGCCGCCTATCGCGATTCCCTGATAGCGATCGTTGAAGTAATTGTTGTCATACGTGAATCTGAAAGGAAGGCGCTTTATGATGAAAGACGGCAGCTCCGTACATTCTCTGCCCCACTGCTTCTGCGTGTAGCCTTTTATGAGTTTCTCATAAACATCGCGGCCTGCAAGGGAAAGAGCCTGTTCTTCGAGATTTTTCGGCTCGGTGATATTAAGGTCGGCGATCTGCCCGGCAATGATCTTTTTCGCTTCCGCCGGAGTTTTTATGTTCCACATTCTGCTGAATGTATTCATGTTGAACGGCAGATTGTAGATCTCGTCCTTGTATATGGCAACAGGAGAGTTTATGTATTGGTTGAAATCGGCAAATTGGTTTACATAATTCCACACTTCCCGGTCGGATGTATGGAAAATATGGGCACCGTAAACATGTACGTTTATTCCCTCAACTTCCTTTGTGTAAACATTGCCTGCGATGTGATCTCTTTTATCGATAACGAGAACGCTTTTTCCGTTCGCTGCAGCCTCATGCGCGAAAACGCATCCGAAAAGACCGGCGCCGACGATAAGATAGTCATACTTTTTCATGGATCTCTCCTTTCGCATCAAAGCACGTCAAGAAGGCCTTGTACGCCATACTCGTTGTAAATTTCCTTATAATATTTAACTTCGTCCTGGATCATTCCGTCAAGCACTCGCATGCCGAGGAGCTCGACCGGAGCTTTATCGTCTGTAAGAAGACGGCCGCCGGAAACATATTCTTCAATTCCGGCATAGGCGCTGTCCATCCAGTCGGCAAGCATATTTTCCTTGTCGGTTTCCGCGCCGGCTTTCAGCGTGGAGATATTTTCCTGTCCGCGGCTGAGTGCGTCTGCGCTTGTCATTGCGAAAAGCACTTTGTTTGTGTATCCCGGTACATCCACGGTGTAAACATACGGGAATGCGGCGGCAATTGTATCGGAAAGGTATTTATCGATGGAATCTTCGCTGCTGCCTTTCATATTAAGGTTTACGACCATTATGCCGTCATCTGTAAGATGCTCCTTTACGGAAGTGAAAAACTCTATGGATGACATCTGGAACGGGATCGTGATGTCCTGATATGCATCGACCATGATGACATCATATTCATTTTCAACCGCGTCAAGATAAGCGCGTCCGTCGTACGTGACAACGTTTATGTCATCGGAAAGGTCGAAATATTCGCGGGCAAGGTCGGTTATCTTTTCATCTATCTCGACGCCTTCTATGTTGAAGTTGTCGAAAAAGCGGGTACACTGCGTCGCAAATGTTCCGCTTCCCATGCCGAGTATAAGAACGTCCAATTCATCCTTTTCACAGACGCCTGCCATAAAGGGGGCTTCCATTGCGTAATCGTAATACATACCCGTCAGAGTCTCTTCTTTTTCAAGAACGGACTGTACGCCGAAAAGTACGTTCGTTGAAAGTATGACTTCGTCCGCCGTTTCTTTTACCTGAAGATAATTGTAGACGGACTCGCCTTCGTACGTAAGATCGTTCTCCCAGAATGCAAAGCTGGCGGAATGTCCGAAAATGCAGCAAAGAACAAATATCGCACATCCGGCGACAGCCTTTTTTGTGCCTGTATGGCAGCTGATAAAATAAACTACCGTAAGGACAAGCAGGATCCCGCCGAAAATAAGGAAGGTGATGGATGTTCCGACTGCGGGGATCGTTACGAATGTCGGAAGGAATGTTCCGATAATGCTGCCGATCGTGTTGAAAGCGCCGAGAGTTCCGACAACTTTTCCGCTCTCTTCCATGCTCTGCATTGTATATCTTGCAAGAGAAGGCGTAACGGTTCCGAGAAGGAAAAGTGGAAAAACAAATATTATCGCGCAGGCGGCGAATGCTGCCCAGATCAGGAAGTTTGTATTTACGGAGAAAATAAGGACCGCTGAAATTCCGATAACGATATATTTTCCGACGACCGGAATAGCCGCGATCCAGATAGCTGCGATGAGGATACGCTTATAAAGGCGGTCGGGGTCGGGTTTTTTATCGGCGCTGCGGCCGCCGTAAATATTTCCGAGAGCCATGGCGATCATAATGGTTCCGATAATGATCGTCCAGACGATCTGTGAAGAACTGAAGAATGGAGCCAGGAGCCTGCTGGCTCCTAACTCCACTGCCATAACAGCCATACCTGAGAAAAATTCCGTCAGGTACAGATACAATTTGTTTTTTAAAATAGGTTTATCCTGAAATTGCATTAGACTATGAAATCCTTTTCAAGCAGAGTGATCTTTTTGCGGTTCTTTCCTGTGCCTTTACGGCCTTTTCTGCCGCCGCGCTTTGCGTGGGCAATAGCTCCGTCGATCATTTCTTTTACCTGCGTGATCGTTACGGGCTGATCCTCACTCTGATTGTTTCCGATGATCGTATAAAGAGCAAGCACGCCCATTTCGTCAAGCTCGCAATTGTTCTCCGCGCAGTATGTTCTGGCAAATGTGATGAGCTCATCATTTGTAAATACCGGGATAGAGATCCTGCTGTTGAATTTATCGGCAAATTCCGGATATTTCTTGAGCATTGCACGCATCGGTGCCTTATCATCCTCAATAAGAACGATCATGCGGTCCGTGCGGAAATCCATTGCCTTCGTAAGCGTCTCAACCGCCTGCTGGTTCATATCGCTGACGTTTTCAATGACAAGGAAACCGCCTGACATCTTAGCCGCAACCTGAGCCGGATCGGCGTTGTTCATATCTTCGCCGGTTACTCTGGCAACCTTTGCCACGTCCATTCCGAGATCGCGGCACATTGCTACGATGAGGCCGTATGTCAGTCTGGACTTTCCTGTTCCGGCCGCGCCCATAACGGCAATATTGCCGATGGATGATGTGTGCTGGCCGACATATTTATAAACGCCGGTGATGGCTTCAAGGATCTGGTTGTCCATGCCGGGGATCCTTGCGAAATATGTAAAGATCTGGCGCTGTTCCTCGCTCATCTTTGAAGGATTCGCGTTATTGAGGATACGTATTCTTCGCTCTTCGGGAGTCTCGTTTGCAAGGACTTCCTCGATCGGGATCGGAACGGTATTCGCGCCGACCATGTTGAGCGTGATAGTACGTGATTTCTTTTCTTCTTCTGTCGGTTCGGGATCCGGAACTTCCCAGTCTGAGGGGAATGTCGGTTCGGGAGCATCTTTCTTAGGTGCCGGCTCGGCAGCCTCGGCTGCAACGGTACCGGCTGTTTCTGCTGCTGCCTCGCCGGCGGCGGCTGCGATTCCTGCGCCTGCTGCGGCGATGCCTGCTGCTATTGCAGCGCCGGCGTTTGATGCTTCTTTGGACGTTTCCTGTGTTTCGTCCTGCGCTGCCCCTGTTTCCGGCTCAACCGGTGTCTCAGGCTCTGCTGTTTCGGTTTCGGCTGCTTCTGCCGCAGGTTCTTCGTATGCACCTGCATTTTTCAGCGCTCCCTCAAGAGAGACTGCCTTTGGAGCTTCTTCAGCCGCTTCATCAAATCCGGGGAGAACGATCTCCGGTTCGGTTGTTTCCTCCGGCTTCTCTTCAAGAGTTCCTGCTTCAGCTGCCTTAAGAGCACTCATGAGCGCACTCGCGTCATCCTGATCCGTTTCAGCAGGTGCTTCTTCTTTTTCGAAACCTTCTATTTCAATTTCAGATGCTTTGTTTACGATCGGTGCTGCTGCCGCCGCTGCTGCTGCAAGAGCTGCCGCGACTTCGCCTTCGGCATCTTTTCGCTCTTCAAGAACCGGCTCCTCTGCGATCGGCTCTGCTGCCTCCTCAGCTACAGGCTCCTCTGCGATCGGCTCTGCCTCTGCTTCTTCAACTACAGGCTCTTCAGCAACCGGCTCTGCCTCTGTTTCCTCAATTGCAAGCTCTTCCGCGATCGGCTCTGCCTCTGCTTCCTCAACTACAGGTTCTTCCGTGATTGGCTCCGCTTCTGCTTCTTCAGCTGCAAGATCTTCCGCAATCGGCTCTGCTTCTGTTTCCTCAACTACAGGCTCTTCCACGATCGGCTCGGCTTCAACTGCAACTTCTTCCGCGATTGGCTCGGCTGCCGACTCTTCTGCAGCTGTCTCTCCGATAAGAGATGCTTCCATGAGGCTCTGAAGTCTGTTGAGGTCTGCTGTGTCCATGCCGCTGCCGGATGTGAGGTTGTCGCTGTTATCCGGATAAACGTTCTCGATGCTTTCGGCAAGCTGAGCTTTAAAATCCGGTTTTCCGCCCATGAACATTGTGGATGTAACGGATAATTTGTCTATTTCGGCTCCGGAAAGCTGAAGGGATGATGTCTGCTCGAGATTTACGCCCTTTGTCGCTTCTGCACCGACTCTGTCGATGCGGTCAAGGACGGATTCCTTTGAAGGAACATACTCCTTCTTCACTTCCGGCTTCGTTTCTTTCTGTTTTGCGATACCGGATTTTACGGCTGCAGCCGCAGTTACAAGCTCGCCGGTATTTCCGAAAAGTCTCGGGTCCGCGTCTCTCTGCTCTTTCTGATAATAGCCTTCCTGGGCAGGTGTAAGGTTTGTGTATCGTTTTTTAAGCTCTATTGCCTTAAGAACGTACTTGCCTTCGCCAAACCAGAGGATCATATCATCGCAGGTATCGATACATTTTCTCTTTTCGCCTGCTTTGCTGTATAAAAGCGCAAGCTCATAAGACCATCGTTCCGTATACTCGACATCTTTATACCGTTCAAGGATGTGGATCTGCTCACTGAGGTCCTTTCCCTTGGCTTTTGCGAGCTTATAGCTTAAAAGGATGCAGTTGCTGTCCTTTGCCGCAACGCTTTTGTATTTTTCAAAATACTTTTCCGCTTCGGGGATCTGTTCAAGCTTTATGCATGTCTCTGTAAGTCGTGAAAGCACGCCCTTACCGATAGAGGACTTTGAGAGCGCGTTAAGAAGGACTTCCTTCTCGCCCTCGTAATCCTTATTTATGTCATAGATATCGGCGACCATGTTAAGGGTCCTGAGACTTTTGACTCTTTTCCAGTCTATGCCTTCAGCGATCTCATACGCTTTCTGATAATCGCGTTTATTGACATTGTCCTGGATCTCTTCCAGCTTCTGCTGATATTCTGCCTTGTCCAAAATCTTTCACCTCTTTCGTGTATCAGATCTTTTCCAGTTTCCAAATCTCTTCAGCATATTCCGTGATGGTACGGTCTGAGCTGAACTTTCCGCTCTTTGCGATATTGATAAGCGCGCTCTTTGCCCAGCCTTCGCTGTCACGATACTTAAGCTCTATGTTTTTCTGTGCTTCCGCATATGAACGGAAATCGGCGATTATAAAGTATCTGTCAGCTTCTCTGCCGTAAACAAGAGACTCATAGATATTTCTGAACATATCGGTATTTCCGTTTGCGAAGGTTCCGTCAACAAGTGTATTGAGCACGGCCACAAGCTCCGGATCACAGTTGAGGTAATCCCACGGACTGTAATCATGATTCTTTTCGTGGGCCATAACTTCATCTGCGGAGAGGCCGAAGATAACGGCGTTTTCCATGCCGGCTTCTTCTACGATCTCAACATTCGCGCCGTCCATTGTTCCGAGTGTGATGGCACCGTTGAGCATGAATTTCATGTTGCCGGTTCCGCTGGCCTCTTTGCTGGCTGTGGAAATCTGCTCGGAAACATCCGCTGCGGCAAGGATGATCTCTGCGTTGCTTACACGATAATCTTCGATAAAGACAACTTTGATCTTGCCGCCGATAGACGGGTCATTGTTTACAACATCAGCCACGCTGTTTATGAGCTTGATGATATTCTTTGCGGTTTCATATCCGGCGCTGGCCTTTGCTCCGAAGATAAATGTTCTCGGATAAAACTCCATGGAAGGATTCGCCTTGAGCTGTCTGTAAAGATAGATCACGTGCAGAATGTTCAGGAGCTGGCGCTTGTACTCGTGGAGTCTCTTGATCTGAACGTCAAAGATAGAATCCGGGTCAACGTCGATATTGTTGTGTTCTTTAATATATTTTGCGAGACGGATCTTGTTTTCTCTCTTGATAGCCATGAGAGCCTTGAGCTCTTCCTCGTCTTCCGTAAGCGGAAGAAGCTTCTCCATGTCATTGAGACTTGTGATCCAGTCATTGCCGATGTGCTTTGTTACCCATGCGGCAAGGAGCGGGTTTCCGTGAAGGAGGAAACGACGCTGTGTGATGCCGTTTGTCTTGTTGCTGAACTTTTCGGGCATCATTTCGTAGAAGTCGCTGAGTTCTCTCTTTTCGAGGATCTCTGTGTGGAGTCTTGCGACGCCGTTTACGGAGAATCCGCCGATGATAGCCATGTTTGCCATGCGGACCTGACCATTGTAGAGGATTGCCATTTTTGCGACTTTATCTTCTCTGTTTGCATATTTCTTGCGGATCTCACCGACAAATCTGCGGTCGATCTCGGCAACGATCTGATATACACGCGGAAGGAGCTCTGCGAAAAGCT
>R11__coassemble_1756_pt1 | contig 11666 bp, 9 predicted proteins | sample R11__metabat2_low_PE_003 | metagenome-assembled genome bin R11 | reverse complement strand
GTCCTACGATGCCCCTGATAAGCTGTGCGGGGTCTTTTTTCTCATTTTTAGCCTGCTGTGAAAGGATGATCCTGTGTGAAAGCACGTATGGCGCAAGCACTTTGACATCATCCGGTATAACATAATTTCTGCCCTGGAGGAGCGCATAGGCCCTTGAAAGAGCGTGGAGGTTGATGCTGCCTCGCGGAGAAGCGCCAAGACGGATGTCTGCATTACTTCTTGTTGCTTCTACGATATGAACAATGTATGAGCTGACTACGCGGCTGACGCTGACTCTGTGACAGTCTGCGATAAGCTGATTTATAACGTCGGCGTTTACAACAGAATCTATGGCTGCCTTTGCCTGACGTCCGAGCATTACGACATTTACCTCATCTTCGAAATTCGGATATCCGAGGGATAATTTGACCATAAAACGGTCGATCTGCGCTTCGGGGAGCTGATATGTTCCGAGCTGGTCGATCGGGTTCTGCGTCGCGAGTACCATGAAAGGTCTCTTTAATTTATATGTATTTCCGTCGACTGTGACCTGTTTTTCTTCCATGATCTCGAGCATGGCCGACTGGGTTTTTGCCGACGCACGGTTTATCTCATCCGCAAGAACGATATTGCTCATTGCGGCGCCGCGGCGGAATTCAAATTCTCCGGTCTTCTGATTGTAAATGGAAAATCCGCTTACGTCGGAAGGCATTACGTCAGGTGTAAACTGGATACGCTTATATTCACAGTCGATGGTCTTTGCAAGTGAAGAAACAAGGCTCGTTTTTCCGACGCCGGGGATATCCTCGATGAGGACATGACCCTCGGCGAGCATACATAATACAACAAGGCAGACCTGATCATGCTTGCCCCTGATGACAGTATCGATATTTGTGATAACTTTTTTTATCTGCTCACAATCCCTTGCGATCTCGCTTTCGCTTAAAGGTTCGAAATCAAATTCCGTCTGCTGAACGCTGAATAGCTTTTCCATAGCTTCTCTCCTTGTTTAGAAGAATTCATGTCTGAACTCTGATTGTATTTTTGCGGCGCTGTCGCCGTATAACTCTGCTGTGTCGCGGAACTTCGGAGCCACGACCTTTATCGTCTCACCTTCATCTGTCATGATGCTGAGTACGTGGATCCCGGTTCCGTATACTTCGAAAAGATTTTTTTCCGTAAGGACTTCATCCGCCGTTCCGAAAAGCATCGGAAGATTTCTGCGGAGGAGTACGGTCTTTGCGCGGGTCATAAATGCCTGATCCGGCATATGGCTCGTAAAAATTACGGAAAGGCCTTTCTTTGAAAGGTTTCGTATGCACTGCATTACGATGACCATATTTCCGTAATCGAGGGCGGCGGTCGGTTCATCCATTATAAGGAGCTTCGGCTGCTGCGCAAGGGCTCTCGCGATCATAAGCAGCTGTCTTTCACCGCCGGATATCTCTGTGTAGAGCTTGTCCCTTAAGTGCCTTATGCCGACGTCTTCAAGAGCCTGTTCTACGATCTCGTGGTCTGTGCGGCTTGGCTGGCCTGTCAGCCCAAGCTGTCCCATTCGTCCCATCAATGCCATTTCCCTTACCCTGTACGGGAACGACGGGACATGTGACTGTGCGACATAGGCTATATATTTGGAAAGCTTCTGCGGTCCCCAGCCTTTTGTCGGCTGGCCGTCTATACATATCTGACCGTGAAGCGGCTCCATCAGGTTAAGTATTGTTTTGAAAAGCGTAGTTTTTCCGACGCCGTTAGGTCCCATTATACAGCATACTTCGCCGTCATTTAAGACCATATTTACATCTGTGAGTATCGGTTTGTCCGCCCTGTAGCCGCAGGCTACGTTTCTGAGCTCAAGCATTGATCTTTCTTCCTCCCTGTTTAGCAAGAATGACCAGAAAGGCCGGCATAAGTATAAGATTCATAATAAACGCTGCCGGCAGAAACTCATCCGCAAGCAGGAACATTGTTGAAAACAGCTTGCAGATGACCATGATCGCGCCGCCGATGACACCGCTGTATATACAAACCTTTCCGAAATCCGCTCCTACAACATTTCTTACAAGGTAAGGAACGACCATTGAAAGCATTCCGACCTGTCCGAAATGGATCATCGCGCATGTTACCATAATGGCTCCGCATATCTGTCCCAGGAGCCGCATCGGTCGAACATCAATACCGATAGAGGTACTTTCCATCTTGTCCATTCCGATTACATTGAGCTTATAACGCATCATTACGACCGGAATGACAGAGATCGCCATTACGCTGAAAAATATGATCGTGCTGGCAGCGTCGATGTACGTTGTTGTTCCCATCTGGAGCTCCTGATAAATAAGCAGGTCTTCGTCCTCCAGGTTGTACATCATGTACATCATAAATACGTTAAGTATCTGCCCGACGATAGAGCCGACCATGACCATTTCCATAACAGAAACATTTTCCCTTTTATCTCCGGCAAGCTTTCCGAGCAACAAAGTTGCTGCGACACATATTATTGAAAATCCGTAACAGAATCCATATCTGAGCATTATGTGCTCTACGGCAAGCTCCGAGAACAGCCAGACAACAAGGACATTTCCGAGCCCGACACCGGCTGTCGCTCCGATGATATTCGGCGATGCCATCGGGTTTTTGTATGCGGTCTGGAATACCGCGCCCGCGATCGTTACGGCAGCACCGGATATGAGAGCCATGCCCATAACCTTAAGCTGGGCGATCGCAGCAGCGCTTTCCGCTGCCAGGTCTTTTATTTCAAGCCATTCTTTATACGGAACAGCAAGATCTCCCTTTGCGATAAAATAGTCATACAGCCAGCTGAACCTTGCAAAAAGTCCCTTGAGGTTGAAAAGAGGCACGAATTTTTCATCGTAATATGCCGAATTGTATCTGAAGCACATTGCGAAGATAAAAACAGCGGCGAGCACAAGGAACAATATCAGGTATTGCCTGCGGTCGCGTTTTCTATCGGATTCCCATATTTCCCGCAGCTGGGCCTTGCTTAACTGCATCCGGCTTACCTCCTTTCCTCATAATGACGATGACCATAACGATACCGCCGATACTGCTGGTAAAGAGGTTCATGTAATCCGTAAGTCCGCAGATATATGCAACGTCAAATACAACTGTGAGCATAAGCGCGCCTATAAGAGCGGAGCATGGTATAAGCTTTTTCATATCCGGGCCGACAAGTTTTCTTGCTACCATCGGCACCATGAATCCGAGGAAACCGATCCTTCCGCAGAAAGCGATAACTATGGCTGTAAGGACTGTTCCCACTATTATCATCATGTTTCTGTAGAAACCTGTATCTATTCCCATCGAACGCGCTTCATCCTCACCGAGAGAAAGCAGATTCAACCTTCCGGATACGGACATGCAGATAACGATGCATACTATGATCGGAATTCCGAACAGTGCGATATCCAGGAAATTTTCTATATTATTAAAGCTGCCCATCATAAGATCCTGCAAGGTCTCTATCCTCGTATCCTAAGGATCCGTCAGGATCATATAATACTGGACCATCATGAAGACTGAGCTTGTAAGAGACGAAAGGACCGTGCCGGACATGATCATTGCCGTACCGGAAACCTTTCCGCGGCCTGCGGCAAGGGCAATTCCCATTACAAGGCCGACCGCAAGAAAGCTGCCGACAAGTATGAAAAGTTGTGTTCCGTAGGCTTCGATTATCGAGTGCGAAGCATATTCGGCAAGAGCCGCAGTCTTTCCTTCTTCTGCCTGGGTCTCTGAAACCGTAAACAGAAGGATATAAACGAGTGCTCCGAGTGTTCCGCCGGACATAACACCCATGGTCGAGGGGCCGGCAAGAACATTTTTGAAACTGCCTTTAAACACGCCGCCCGTAACGGAAAGAGCGCATCCGGCAAGCATTACAGCTATATACTGACAGAATACTTTTAAGAATTCGTCGTTTTTTCCGGAGATTATTAGGTAGAACTGCGTAAATCTGTCCTGAACGTGCGTGAATATCCAGGAAGGCGTAAACGCAAACTGATCATACGGAACTATAAAAACAAGGGATAAAAAGAATAAAACAATGAGAGCGATCGCGAGAAGTCCGATCACGGAGAAATTTTTGCTGTGTTTTTTTTCCAGGTCCTGAAATTCTTCAACCTGGGTCGGCGTGTTTTTCAGATGAATTCTCTGACCTTCGGGCTCTCTGTGGTCCATTCCAATCCTCTTTTCGCAGCGATAATTTACATGCTGCGAAGCTTAATTATCATCTTTAACAGATATATCGAAGATTTTTATATAACAAAAACATGCTTTCCAAATTCCTGTATTCTGAAAAACATATATGTCAAATCCTGCAGCACAATATTCCGTTGTATCATATGACCGAAACAAAAATATGCGTCAAACCGTTTCTGAGATGCCTTTGGACAGAGGACCCCGCAATTGATCCGCTGTTCTTCTCTGAAACCCGGTCTTACGCATAAGCTGCACGATTTCGATATATTTAGTTTTGAAAAACCGCTGTGTATATGTTACATTAAACTCGCTCATTTGTAAAGATAAAAAGTTTATGCTAATCGGGATTGAAGTCCGAAGACCAGGACGCGCTTGCGCCGGAGGACAAGCGTGGACACTTTTTCAGACATGAAGGCTTTTAAATATGAAGATTTTTAACCTTGGCAGCCGATGCTGCAGCTTATATTTATGTGATGTGAGGGAAATCGGATCCGATTTTGCAGACCGGCTCGACTTTCTTCCTTTGTCGCGCCGTGAAAAGGTGCTCGCCGCTGCCCGCAGTGTACGGACTGATAATAATGCACGGCTTGAATATGCTGCTGGGCTCCTCCTGTTTCGTCACTTGGGCGTTCATTCCGATGATGACCTTATTATTTCTGCGACCGGCAAGCCTTATTTGAGCCAAATTTCCGGCTCCCCGATTCATTTCTCTTTATCACACAGCGGCAATTACGCAGTGCTTGCGGTTTCCGACCGTCCTCTGGGCGTCGATATTGAAATGATAAAGCCATACCGGCCTAAAGTTGCACAACGTGTTTTTTCAAGGGAGGAGCTGTTTTTTTTGGACAACGGTACCTCTGATTCCGGGTATGATCGCGAAAATTCAGATATCGATGCGCGCTTCTTTTTTCTCTGGACCCGCCTCGAAGCGGCGCTTAAGATAAACGGTGAAGGCATCGCCGCTTATTCCTCCCGCAGCTTTTCCCTGTTGGATACCGATGATTCCACTGCATTTAAAACGGCATATCACGACGGACATATAATTTCAGTTTCTATGCATAAAAACGATATTTTGTAAGAAAAGATGTCAGCGCGGCTGATGCGTATTATCATAAAACGTGGCGAAAAACGGCTCAGCCGTTTTTCATCCTTGTTTTCTCTGTAAAGCTCATTATATCGGCATTTGCTTTTGTATAACTTTTTTGGCATATCACATGCATCGTTCTATGTTTTTTCAGTTTTCAGTACAATATATAGTTTGTATTTATCATCTTGTGCTGTGTATCTTGTGTTTTCGTCTTATATCTTGTGTTTCGTGCCCGATTTACATAAATCTCTTGTGTTTGAATAGTTTTTTGTGTATAATAAGCGCGTTAATAAATGAAGGGTAAATGCTTTTTCACAAAGACAAGCCGCATGTAAATGCAGCTCTTTTTATGATAATCGGGATTGAAGTCCGGAGATCAGGGGCGCGCTTACGCAGGCCCTGACGCAGGACCTCGAGGCCGTAACAAAAATGAGCATGGAGCGGGGAAGGGGCCCCGTGGAATGCGAATTTTTGCAGCAGCGCGATAGCCGTAAGGCGGAGCGGTGCATATTATCATAAAATGTGGCGAAAAACGGCTGTTAGCAGTCTATGAGGGAAGCATGTCAGCATCAGAACAGATCGAAGCCTTTATCGCTCACTTGAGAGATGTTAAAAAGTCATCTTTGAACACTCAGGTGTCCTACAGAAGGGATCTTAATAAAGCAATTTCATATTTTCGTGAAAAAGGTATCGAAGATACCTCTTTTATTGATGCCAAAGCCCTCGATGCATATATGCAAAAGCTTCAGGAGGACAAGCTCTCTGCCGCCACCATTTCAAGAAACGCGGCCGCACTGCGCTCCTTCTTTTCTTATCTTAAAGTATCCGGACAGATCGACGAAGTGCCTTCTTCGGATATCCACGCCCCTCAGGTAGAAAAAAAAGCTCCCGATATTCTCTCCGTAGCGGAAGTCGAGCAGCTGCTCGACAGACCCAACCGCCAGACTATGAAAGGCATCCGTGATGCCGCAATGCTCGAGATCCTTTACGGCACCGGTATCCGAGTCACAGAGCTTATCAACCTTCACGTTTCTGATATTGATCTGGATCGTTCCTGCCTGACCTGCCGTGACGGTTCAAAAAAGAGACTCATACCTTTCGGAATCAGCGCAAAGCAGGCTGTCCGCATTTATCTCGAGCACAGCCGCCCGTATTTTACAGGTGATTCCGACAGTACATTCCTTTTTACAAACGTATCCGGAGGTTCAATGAGCCGCCAGGGATTCTGGAAGCTGTTAAAAGGATACGCTGCCGACGCCGGCATAAGTTCAAACATAACTCCTCATACGCTGCGTCACTCTTTCTCGGCTCACCTTATCGCGAACGGCGCAGACGAAAAGCTGGTCGGTGCTATGCTTGGCCACGCTGATGCGGCACCGGTCGATCTTCGCAAGCTCCGCAGCGCATATAAAAAGAACCACCCGAGGCGCTGAACCAAACTTGCAAAACGACATAAGAGGCTGACACTTTTAATGCGTCAGCCTCTTATATTATTTTGTCGTCTGCTTTTTCTCCAGCACGCCCGCCAGTGTCTCCATCAGCTTCGGTATTTCTATCGGTTTTGACATGTGTCCGTCCATTCCGGCATCGAGTGCTTTCTTTTTGTCTTCATCGAACGCGTTTGCCGTCATGGCAATGATCGGAATTCTGACTGCATCTGCTGTCTTTAATGCCCTGATCTGTCTTGTTGCTTCGTATCCGTCCATGACAGGCATCTGAATATCCATAAGTATAAGGTCGTACTTTCCGGGTTCGGCATTTTTCATGATGTCGACCGCGATACTTCCGTCATCCGCCGTCTCTACTTTAAAGCCGGCCTCCTCAAGAATAGCCGCCGCGATCTCCTGATTGAATTCATTGTCTTCTACAAGCAGGATCCGCTTTCCGGTAAAGTCGTATTTTTTCTCTTCTTCCTGCGGTTCTTCGGCATGATCGCCGTCGTCTACGGTCCTTGCAAGCACTTCCCTCAGATCGGACATAAATATCGGCTTGGAAATAAAGCACGTAACTCCGGCTTCTCTGGCTTCCTCCTCGACCTCCTCCCAATCATAGGAAGATAGAATTATTATAGGCTTCTGGTCGCCGATGATGCGGCGGATCCTGCGCACGGTCTCAATGCCGTTCATATCGGGCATAAGCCAGTCTATGATATATACTGCAAATGGGTCATCTCTTTCGCATGCGTATTGTGTTCGAACAATGGCTTCATGTCCGTTCGAAGTCCACTCCGGGCGCATGTTGATCTCCGTAAGCATTTTTGCCACTGAGATGCAGCAATCCATATCATCATCGACAACAAGCGCCGCCGCTCCGACAAGAGCTTTAACAGGAAGACACTCACCGTGCTCTTTACTTTTTCGGAAGCTTAATTTCACTGTGAACTCGCTGCCGACGCCCTCTTCGCTTTCTACGGGAATCTCGCCGCCCATCATATCAACGATATTCTTTGTGATAGCCATGCCAAGACCGGTTCCTTGGATTCCGCTGACGGTTGACGTCTGCTCTCTGGTAAACGGTTCAAAAATATGCTCGAGGAATTTTTTGCTCATTCCGATTCCTGTATCTTTTACACTGAATGTGTATGAGACAAAGCCTTCCGGCGCCGATGGATCCTGTTTTACTTTTACGCTGACATTTCCGCCGTTTTGAGTATATTTAATGGCATTTGAAACTATGTTCAAAAGGACCTGGCTGAGTCTGAGCTTGTCGCAGATCACGTCCTCATCCTTTACATCCATGGTATCTATAAAGAAATCCAGCTGCTTGGCTCTTATGTCGGACTGTACGATCGTGCGCAGGTCATGCAGAACATCCGGTAAGTGAACCTGCCTCTCTTCGATCTTGACCGTTCCGCTCTCGATACGGCTCATGTCAAGCACGTCATTTATGAGAGAAAGAAGATGGTTTGAGGAAACCTGTATTTTCCCCAGGTATTCCTTTACAAGCTCTGTATTTTCTATATGTGTCGCAGCCAGTGAGGTGAATCCGATGATCGCATTCATAGGGGTGCGGATATCATGCGACATGCTGTTGAGGAATGTCGTCTTTGCGTTATTCGAATGCTGCGCGGCGGCAAGAGCGATCTTCAGCTGCTCTCCCTGCTGCAGAATAATTTCCTGGGCCTTTCTGTCCTTTCTGCGCTCTTCCCTCATATAAAGCATATCGATAATAAGGACCGCGGCAAGGGCGATGATTATCATTATCGGAACCGTCCAGTCTGTGTCCGATGATTCCAGGGCAGCTACCGGGATAGCTGCTACAATGATCCGCTCACTGTTATTATCGATATGGGAATACGAAAAGAAGCAAAGCTCGCCGCTTGCGTCATAGGCTTCAAATGTGCCGCTTTCATTGGCATTCATGTCATTTCTGAGGGCATCTTCTCCTATGGTAGTCTTGTTGTATACATAGATATAATTGAAGAAGCTCTCATTCTTCATGCTTGAAGGCTTGATAATATAACTTCCGGTACTGTCTATAAGCGCAACGTCTGTCTCATCGCCGTATTCCGTAGGGAATGTCCATCGTGTCTCAAGACTGCTTAAAGGAACGATATATAAAAGGACAGCGTCCTTTTTCTTTCCGCTGCCGTCATCCAGCTGTACGGAATTACAAAACGCGACGACATAGCTTCCGGTTTGGGGATTTGTGTATCTTTGCGTAATACGTATGTCATCCCCGTCCTCAATATCGTCAAAAATGCCATTGAGACCTTTTACGGAATAATCAACAGTGTGATTTTCCGGATCGGCTGCCTTGCCCTCTGTTGCCAATCCTGTAAAGCTGTCCAGCCATATTAACTGAGCGGACGCATCGTCTCCGTCCAGTGTCTGCTCCATTTTCTCAGCAGCTTCTTCCATTGTATAGTCACTACTGTTCAAAAAGGCTGCCCATCGGTCGGAAACCGCCTGTGAATCATTCAGGTAATTGCCTGCGATCTCTTTGATTATGGCAGTTGTATCCGCAAATTTCTCTTTGTTGCGCATAGCGCTGTCCTGTGCCACAGAGCGTGTATAAGCTATAACGCCCAGTGCCACAGCAAGGATTATAATGCAGTTTGCCAGAATAATTCCAAGCCGTTTCATATATTCAGCCGATGCCCTTTAATGCATCATCTCCGTTTAATACTGCTGCGAAAACCTTATCCGTTGATTCCGTTTTCGAGATAGTCGTTCATTTTTTCATACATTTCCGCATGGTCGGTACCGGGCTCATACAGGTTAAGAACATTGTTTATACGTTCCTCATCAAGGCTGCTTATACCTTCGGTAGTATTGCAGTAGAGCTCCGCATCCGCCAGATACGGGAAATTGTCCAGTCCGTTATAGATATTTGTTGTAGGCATGTTCTTGATTTCCTGAAGGACAAGCATCTCATCGTTTGTGAGCATGAAGCGCAGGAATTCATTCGCAAGATCTATCTGAGTTGAGTTTTTGTATACGCCCATATAAATAGTTCCGAGCTGATCGATATATACGCTGCCGTCTCCATCCGAATAAGGCGCGCCGATAAAGGCATAGCTGAACGGTTCTGCTGTAAATTCTTCTGATTTAGCTTCTCGTTTCTTTGTTCCCGAATATGAAGAGCCGGAGAAAGGAACGATTGCTGTGTCGCCTTCAAAGAACTTCATAATTACTGCATTATAGGAATCTTCGAGGCTGTCGCCCTCCGTACTCACGTAACCGGTATCATAAAGAGCGTCTATATGGGCTATCGTCTCATCGAGAGCAGTTACTTCATCGCTTCCCGCAAGAAGACGTTCCATGTAATATCCGGTAAATGTTTTTCCGTAAATAGAGGAATTTGCATAGATTGGCTGGTCATAGCCTGCAGCAGCAAGTGCTTCACAGGCGCTCAGGAGTTCTTCGTAATTTCCGGGAACATCAACTCCCGCTGCCGCAAAAATATCTGTATTTACCATACATCCGTAAGTATCAAGATATATCGGCACCATTACCAGCTCGTCGCCTGCAAGTCCGGTTGAAAGCATGTCAGGATCGATATTTGAAAAATCTATGCCGGAATCATAAAGATCTTCGGCGTTTTCGATTATATTGTCATTTGCGGTATATTCCGTATCCCACCACGCGTTCATGAACAGGTCGATCTCTTCGCCTGTTACAAATTTATTTGCGAGGTCATTTCTGTAATCATCAAGCTTTGTATATACAACCTCAACACCCGGATAATACTTCTGGAAATCAAGAGCTACCTGGTCAAGAGCTTCAAAATTTCCCCAGGAACCAACAACATAAAGAGTTGCTTCCGTTGAAGTATCGAGAGCCGGAGCAAATTCGCTGCTTGCCGCGGATTCCGATGTACTTACGGAAGTTGTTTCGCTTGTTGATGCCGAGCTTGAAGCTGTACTTGTCTCTGATGTTCCGGCTGCCGTTGTACTGCTGCTTTCGCTTCCGCATGCGGCAAGTGAAACTGCCAGAAGCCCTGAGATCAATAATGCTGAGAATTTTTTCATACTTTATCCTCCGATAATTTCGTTATTCTGCGGTGATCCGTTCATGCCTCGCCGGTGAGTAATGAACGAAGGATTTTTTTCATTCGCAAGCCTGTATTTACCATGCGAGATCCGTGTGCATCCCCTGAATAAGTTAAGCAGATTCTTCCTGGAATTTTTTTATTGTATTTACGACTTTTTCGTAGCTATGTTCAACATTTTCAACGAGTGACGGATCTGCGGGTTCTTCATTGCCGCGAAGCTGCTCCGTCAGCTCGGATGCGTTTTTCTGAAGCTCCGAAAATGCCATGTTTGCCGCAACGCCTTTCATAGTATGTGCAGCGCGGAACGAGCTCTCGTGGTCGTTGTTTTTAACAGCGTCTCTCAGCTGCTCCATCGTCGGATCGGCAAGAAACTTTATTATAAATTTAGTTATAAGCTTGTCGCTCATCAGTCTGCTTTTTGCTTCTTCGTAATTTCCGCCAAGCATTTCATAGCATTCTTTAACTGTCATCTGTATACCACCTCTTATTTGTTTTTCTCGTTATAGTTCTTTACCAAAGCTTCAAAATCTTCCTGTGACACAGGTCGGGAGTAATAATATCCCTGGATAGCGTCGCAGTTCATTTTTTTCAGTACTTCAACCTGATTTTCCGTTTCAACGCCTTCCACCACGACCTTCATCCCGAGCTCGTGTATTACTTCCATCATATGTCTTATGATCATTTCGCCTCTGCTCGTTCCGATCGTATCCGTAAGACTTTTATCCAGTTTTGTGACATCGAACGGAAGGACTCCGAGGCTTGTAAGCGATGAATATCCCGACCCGAAATCATCCATATGGAGACTGAAGCCTTCCTTCTTCAGTCCTTCCATCAATTCCCCGACTGAGATAAAATTGCCCGGAATATTCTTTCCGGGCAATTTTGTAGTAGA
>R11__coassemble_1750_pt1 | contig 11704 bp, 9 predicted proteins | sample R11__metabat2_low_PE_003 | metagenome-assembled genome bin R11 | reverse complement strand
TAGTCGTCAAGGATGGCTTTGATCTCTTTCGGCTTCATGAGGTTCAGGCCCCATTACAGTTGATGAGATCCATGAGTTTGTTCAGCAGTTTGCAGCAACAGCAGTACGTGCTAAAAAAGCAGGCTTTGACGGCGTTGAGATCCATGCAGCACACGGATATCTTATCCATCAGTTCCTTTCACCGAACTGCAACCATCGTCTTGATGAGTACGGCGGAAGCTATGATAACAGATTCCGTTTCCTTAAAGAGATCATTATTGCAACACGTGAGGCAGTAGGTCCTGATTACCCGATCATGGTTCGTGTATCCGCAGAAGAGAACTCAGAGGGCGGACGTAAATTCCACGAGACAAGACAGATCCTTATCGACCTCGAAGAGCTCGGAGTAGACGCTATCCACCTTTCAAACGGTATGTACGGCGTTGTTTCTTCACTCGGAATCGTTGCTTCTCATTATCAGCATCACGGCTGGAATCAGGATTTCGCAGCAGAAGCTAAGAAATTCCTTAAGATCCCGGTAGTAACCGTTGGTCGTGTAGCTGAGCCTTGCATGGCAGAAGATATCATCCGCTCAGGCAAAGCAGACTTCATCGCTATGGGCCGTGAGTCCCTTACAGATCCGCATTGGCCGGAGAAAGCAAAAGAAGGCAGATACAATGATATCCGTCACTGCGTAGGATGCCTCCAGGGATGTACAGCTTCTACATACATGGGCGTTCCGCTTTTCTGTATGATCAATCCGGAGCTCGGACACGAGTGGGATTATGACTATTCAAAAGCACCTGTAAGCAAGAGCGTATACGTTATCGGCGCAGGCGTTGCAGGTATGGAAGCAGCTCGTGCAGCAGCTATAAAAGGTCATAAAGTAGAGCTTTTTGAAGCAAAGGATACAGTCGGCGGACAGTTCCTTTCAGCTGCATATCCTCCATACAAAGGAGATTACGGCAACTATGTAGCATGGCTGTATCGTGAGATCCAGAAGTACGACAACATCAACCTTCACCTCAACACACCGATCACAGCAGAAGAGATCAAAGCTGCTAAACCTGATAAAGTTATCATCGCAACAGGCGCTAAGGGAATCGTTCCGAGAGTACCTGGAATCGACCTTCCGAACGTTGTTCAGGCTGAGGATGTTCTTCTCGGAAAGAAAGACGCAGGCATGAACGTTATCGTTGCCGGCGGCGGTATGGTAGGTGTTGAGACAGCTTCTTTCCTCGCTATGCAGTGCAAGGCACATGTAGACGTTATCGAAATGCAGCCTGATTTCGCAAACGATATGGAAGCAGGTATGCGTGATGATATGCGCCACCTCCTTGACAGACTCTTTGTAAGAGTATACTGCAATACACCTCTTGCAGGCGTTACAGCAGAAGGCGCTCTTGTAAAGAAAGGCAACGATGTTGTTCTTATGCCGTGTGATACAGTTGTACTTGCCCTTGGAACACGTTCACAGGGAACACTTGCAGCTGATCTTGAAGGCTCAGGAATCGACACAGTTGTTGTCGGCGACGCTGTTAAAGCTCGTCAGGCTGTTCAGGCTGTTGCAGAAGGCTTCAAAGCAGGTCTCGAGGCTTAATACATTTAAATTCAACCACTCATTCTTCAACATATTAAAAAAGGGGGTCGTCGCCATTGTGCGGCGATCTTCTTGTTTGTCGTTTTTTGATTATTAAATACTGAAAAATGTGGAGCAGCTAATGTTTTTGTGCTATAATCCATTCTGTATTTTTGTTTTCAGGCCGATGAGAAGTCGGTCAAATATAATAAATTTCACAGGTGGGAGACAGAGGTATCATGAATATCGGATTTGATAATGAAAAATATCTTGCAATGCAGTCACAGCATATCCTTGAGCGCATTGGAAAATTTGATAACAAGCTTTACCTTGAAATAGGCGGAAAGCTGTTTGACGACCATCACGCATCAAGAGTACTTCCGGGATTTCAGCCGGATTCAAAGCTCCAGATGCTCAGCAAGCTGAAAGATCAGGCGGAGATTGTTATCGTCATAAGCGCCGAAGACATCGAAGAAAATAAAATGCGCGGCGACTACCGTATAACATATGATATGGACGTTTTAAGACTTATCGACGCCTTCAGAGGCAGAGGAATGTATGTCAGCAGCGTATGTCTCACGAAATTCACCGGCCAGCCTCAGGCAGAGCTTTTCAGCAAAAAGCTCGAATCCCTCGGAATCAGATCCTACCATCATTATAAGATCCCCGGCTATCCAAACGATATCGCGACCATTGTAAGCGATGAGGGCTACGGCAAAAACGATTATATCGAAACGACACGTCCGCTTGTACTCATTACAGCACCCGGCCCGGGATCAGGCAAAATGGCAACATGCCTTTCACAGCTTTACCACGAACATAAGAGAGGCATAAACGCCGGATATGCGAAGTTCGAGACATTCCCCATCTGGAACCTTCCTCTTAAACATCCGGTCAACCTCGCATATGAAGCAGCAACAGCCGATCTCAATGACGTAAATATGATCGATTCCTTCCACCTGGAAGCCTACAACGAGATCACAGTAAACTATAACCGCGACATCGAGATATTCCCTGTCGTAAAATCCATGATGGAGCTTATTGCGGGAGAAAGCATCTATAAATCCCCGACAGATATGGGCGTAAATATGGCGGGAAACTGTATTATAGACGACGATGTCTGTCGAAAAGCTTCCCTCCGCGAAGTGATCCGCCGTTACTATCAGGCCCTTGTCACAAAGAAGGCAACAGGAAAGACAAAAGACGACATATCAAAGCTTGAAAGTCTCATGTCCCAAGCCGGAATTACTACAGAGTATCGTCCTGTTGTGCGCGCGGCCCTAAAACGCCAAGAAGAAACAGGCGGAAACCCCGCTGTAGCTCTTGAGCTTCCGGACGGACGCATCATAACCGGACGAACGGGAGAGCTCCTCGGAGCATCCTCGGCAATGCTCCTGAACGCTCTTAAGGCACTTGCCGGAATCGATGACAAAGTAGAGCTTGTTTCCGCAGCCTCCATTACCCCGATCCAGACCCTTAAGACCGAATATCTTCACAGCGTAAATCCACGCCTCCATACAGACGAAGTACTTATCGCGTTGTCGGCATCGGCTTATGAGAACGAACTGGCAGCCCTCGCACTCAAGCAGCTTCCGAAGCTCCGCGGCTGCGACGCGCATGCGTCAGTCATCCTCTCATCAGTAGACGGAAGCGTTTTCAGAAAGCTTGGCGTTACAATGACCTGCGAACCGAGGTACGAAGAAGAACAGAGACTGTATCATAAATAAACCGATCAAAAACGGGCAAAAGGATGTTTATTCTGATGCCCGTTTTTTTATTTGATTTTCGTATTGCACAAAGCTTTTTTGGTATTTCACAAAATAACAGCCGACAAGTATATTGTAATTTAGGATTCGCTTTTCGAATTCAAAATTTCAATCAGGAGGGAAATTTATGTCAGACGCATTAAGCAACACAAAGAAAAAAGATACCGCGTATTACATTAAGTCGATTATCGGTATCGCAATCATGATCTTTTTCGGACTGATCCCGGCTCCGGAACCGATCACCCAGACAGGTATGATCCTGCTTGGTCAGTTCATAGGACTTGTATTCCTTTGGACATTTGTAGATATGGTATGGCCGACATTCGCCGCTATTATCTGCTTTGGATTTATCGCAACGGATGTATACCCGAATTCATTTGCACTTGCAAGTGTTTACGAGGCCGGAGAGCAGTCTATCGGTAACTGGGTAACTGTTATCGTTATCGGACTTCTCATATTCTGTGAGGTACTTAATGAAACAGGCCTTATCAGAAGAATAGCCATTGCCTTCATTACAACAAAATTTGCAAGAAAGGGTCCATGGGCTTTCACATTCATGTTTTTCCTTGCAGCATTTATCATCGGTCTTTTCATGGACTGTACGGCTGTTCAGATCCTTATGTTTGCCCTTGCAACGGAGATCTTCCAGCTTTTAGGCGTAGGAACAGAGGATAAGTGGGCTAAGGTAATGTCTATCGGTGTTACATTTATCTGTGTAGTAACTTGCGCCGCAACACCTATCTGCCATACAATGCCGATCCTTTTCCTTGGAATCTATTCAGGAATTGCAGGAACAGCTATTAACTGGCTCGGATACACAGCAGTTTGCGTTCCTATAGCTATAGTTCTTTGCCTGATCATGTATCTGTTCTTCAGATTCATCGTTAAGCCGGATATGAGCAAGGTAGAAAACGTTAACATTGATGAGATCAAGAAGCTTCAGAAGGCAGAAATGTCTAAATCAGAGAAGTTTGTCGCTGTAGTTACTGTTATCCTTATCATCGTTTGGATCCTTCCGGGAGTTCTTTCTATTGCAGCGCCTGACGCAGCTATTACAACACTCCTTAACGACATGACACTTCTTACACCGCTCCTTGCTGTAATCGTTCTCTTTGCAATCGTTCGTTTCGATGGCAAACCGGTTCTTGATATTCCGGAAACAATGAAGAATATCAACTGGATGGTCGTTATGCTTCTTGCAGGTATCATGATGATCGCATCGGCATTCGGCGAAGATACAACAGGTATCTCAGCATGGGTTACAAACTTTGTTTCACCTATCGTAAGCAATGTAAGTCCGTTCATGCTTATCGTACTTATGTGCGTTATCGCTGTTATCCTTACAAATATCGCAAACAATATTCCTGTCGGTATCGTTCTTACAATCGTTGGTACACCTATCGCTATGCAGCTCGGAATCAATCCGTTCCTGGTAGCTACGGCAGTCAGCTTCTGCTCTATCATGGGCTTTACCATCCCGCCGGCATTCGTTCCGGTTGGTACATGCTACGCGTACCCGTACGGCGGTCCGAAATACACTCTGAGATGGGGACTCTTAATGATGTGCGCAACGATCGTTGTTACAGCACTTCTTATGTATCCTCTCGGATCACTGTTCTGCTGACCTGAGCTTACAGCGTAAATAAAAAGTGATCACAGCGGCTATGAGAAGATCATAGCCGCTGTTTTATTGCGTTTCCGGCAATTTGCAGAGAACTAAAAAGCATTTTGTTTCCCGTGGGACACATCTCATATCTGTTTCCTTGACATGCAAAAAAATGCAGATATAAAATATGGGCAGAATTTTGAATACAAGAAAATATCAGCTGCCGATCAGATCAAAAAATACAAAAGGCGGCAGCCAACGAAAGGATCTGTATAAGAAATGAGCATAAAGGTTTACTCCGGATTAAATGAACTTCCGAACAGAAGAGCAAGCGATAATGTCACAAAGGGCTGTATTGTACTTGAAGGCGGCGCGTTCAGAGGACTTTATACGAGCGGCGTTCTGGATGCCCTTATGGAAAATGATATAAATATGGAGTGTACGGTCGGCGTTTCAGCCGGAGCGATGAACGGGATCGGATATGCCGCCGGGCATATAGGATATTCCGCCAGAGTTAATCTCGGACACAGGCTTGACAAAAGATATGTAGGTCCGGGCGCGATCAAAAATAATAAAGGCGTTATCGGCTTCGACATTGCTTTTAACGCGCCGGACGGACTGGAGCCGATTGCACTCAGGAGGATCCCAAAGCTTGGGAAAAGATTTGTTGCCGTTGCGACAAACTGCCTGACCGGAAAAGAGGAGTATTTTGAGGCAGACGGCTCGAGAAAAATATTCAAAGCGATCAAAGCATCGGCATCCATGCCGTATATTTCCAGACCTGTCGGAATCGGAGGCAAGCCGTATCTTGACGGAGGCTGCGCCTGCAAGATAGCCTATAAATGGGCATTGGAACAGGGGTATGAAAAGATCGTGGTAGTAAGAACAAGAGAAGACAGCTACAGAAAGCCTCTTGACAGCTCAAAGGACGCGATCGTAAAAGCCTTTTATCACAGATATCCGAATCTTGTTGAATCTCTGCTGTCAAGCAATGAAGACTATAACAGGCAGTGCGACGAGATAAATGAACTCGCGGAATCCGGCAGGATATTTAAGATAAGCCCAAGCGAACCCGTAACAGTCGGACGTCTTGAGAAGGACGTTGAAAAGCTTGGAGCATTATATCATCTCGGATATGACGATGCAATCGACTGTCTTGATGCACTGAGAGAATATCTCAACGCATAAGCAGGTCGGCATCGATCTCCAAAAGGATCGGGGCATGATCCTGACGTTCGCCGGAATCGATCATTTCAGAGCGCTTTACAGCATCCGTGATACGATCGCTGACGAGAAAATAGTCGATCCTCCAGCCTGAATTGTTTATCTTGCTGGTTTTGATGCGCTGGCCCCACCAGGAGTAAATGTTTTTAACGTCACCGTGAATATATCGGAATGTATCCGTAAAGCCCTTGGAAAGGAGAGCTGTGAAACCTTCACGCTCCTCATCCGTAAAGCCTGCGGACATATGGTTCGTCTCCGGATGGGCAAGGTCGATCTCTTTATGGGCAACATTGAAATCACCGCAGGCGATGACCGGCTTTGAACTGTCGAGCGATGACAGATATTCGGCATAAAGCCTGTCCCATTCCTGCCTTTCGGAAAGCCTTTTCAGCTCGCTGCCTGCGTTAGGCGTATATACATTCACAAAATAAAACTTATCAAATTCCAGGGTCAGCAGGCGGCCCTCAAGGTCCATTGTATCCGGAGCTCCGAGCTTCGGAATTTCTTTTTTTGCATTCATGCAGCTTTTATAAAGGATCATTGTTCCGGCATAGCCTTTTCTTGCCGGCGGCTCGGAAGAGACCCATTCTATGGCATAGTCGGGGAAATATTCTTTTAAAGCGGACAGATGCTTATCCGAAGGACCGGCAGAGGGAAGCTTCGTTTCCTGGATCGCGATAATGTCTGCATTTTCCAGAGAAATCGTTTTCAGTACAGCCTGTGACATCTGTGCCCTTGCTGATGCAGAGGTGAGTGCTGCGTTTATTGAATCTATATTCCATGAAATAAGCTTAAGCATGAATTGATCTCCTTAACGTTTGATCGCCGCTCCCGCGGAGCAGGTACAATTTTATCATGTGAAGGGATAACGTTCAACAAAATGATATTAAAAAGAAAGGACCGGCTCGGAAGCCGGCCCTCATTTAGGGAATGAACTACGATCAGTGAATTTCTTTTCTTACAAATAAGCTCAGAAGCGCTTTTCCGGCTTTTGATGATTTGCCGGATACTGCTGTATCACAATAATTGTATCGTTCCGCCTTTATCCATGCGGGGGTGTATTTTGCTTCTGAAATTGCCGGTGAAATAGTAAATGTTGTCATGTTTGTACCTCCTTCTTGCGGATCGATCGTTTAAGTGTATTTTATCACTAATAAAAATAATAAATACGGGATATATACTTAATTTTCATCCAATTAATTGTGACAGCATCACAAAAGTGTGCTATCATAAGAACGAATAAAACGTATGGAGGCAGATCATGGGATTTACGGTTTCCGATATGATGATAACTTCGGCTGATAAATACGACCTGAAGATGATAGGCGGTGCCGGAGGATGGGCAAACTCTATCAGCTGGCTTCTGATGGTAGAGGACATGACTATCATCAGAAATTTCGCCGGAAAGGAGCTGGCTGTTACGACGGGACTGGGCTTTGATTCTACGGAAAAATTGCTGGCACTTGTCAAGCTGCTCGATGAAAAGCATTGCGCCGGGCTCATAATCAATACGGGCTGCTATGTCATGGAAGTCCCTGAAGAGGTCATAGCTTTTTGCAATGAGCATGACCTGCCGCTTATGACGTCACCGTGGAACGTGACAATGTCAGAGATGATAAAGGACCTGACCGTGCGGATATTCCTGCAAAGCCAGACTGATGAGCAGATATCAGCAGCGTTTATAAAGGCTATTGAATCGCCTGCGCTTACGGAAGAATACAGAGAGACCCTGTCGGCAAATTTCGACTTCGACGGAAAATTTCAGGTCGTAGCGTTTTCAACGGATGATCTGGACTCAATGGATTCCGTCGACAGGAAAAGGATAGGCTACAGACTGCAGATATATCTTGCGAATATTTCCCATAATGCGCATTTCTTTTATTTTGACGGGTGCTTCCTTCTGATATTAAATGCTCTGGATGAAAAAACATCGGAAGATATTATAGAAGGCTTCCTGACTCGTACAAAGAGGAGAATGCCCGAAAAACAGGTCTATCTGGGAATAGGAAGCTCTGTGAACGGGGCTGCTATGGTACATGTTTCTTACAAAAGGGCAGTGTATTCAGTGCAGCAGACCAAAAAGCGGAAAATCGAAAAATGCAGCTTCGACGAGCTGGGCATCGCAAGCCTTCTTTATTCGATTTCCGACCCGCTTGTAAAAGGAGAGCTTATTGAGAAAAGGCTCCGTCCGCTTATCGAATACGACCAAGCGCACGATTCCGGCCTCGTTCAGACGCTTAAGGCCTATTTAAAGGTCAACGGTTCTGTGAAAAAGGTTTCCGAGGAACTCTTTATTCACAAAAATACGATCGTGTACAGGATAAACAAGATAAAAGATCTGCTGAAATGTGATCTCGATGACGGAGAGGAAAGAATATATCTGTATCTGGCTTGTCTGGCGATGGAATAAAAACGAGCCTTAATTTCCGGCGTCAGGCGTATCTGCGTCAAAGTGCGGATCTTGCTGAATACTGCCGGAAATTCTATTTGCCCCGGGTGCGGAAGCCCGCTGAAGTTTCGTCATGCCGTATCCTGAATATGGTACCGACAGCAAGGATAATGCTGACGATGTCGACAATGCCGGACGGGACATCGCATACAAGAATGTCATAAATAAACCATATTGCAAGGTCGGATATTACATTGATCTTTACAGCCTTCGGACCGGTAAGGTAAAAGCTGGAGATCGTATAATATACGGTTACGAAAACGGAGATATATCCCGGAATGCTGCTGCCGTTGACAAGGAGTCCTATGACGAGTGATGCTGCACTGCAGAATATCATCAGTTTGAAGGTATATTTTTCCGCTGCGACAAGATAATTTCTGAACGCATTGAACAGCATCATGATAATGGTAGAATATACGCCAAAAAAATATGCCGCGACGGCATAAACAAGACATTGGGCAACCTGATACCAGTATGTCCGCCGCGGGCTTTTTGTCCATGATGACGCGATCGTAAAGCACGCGGATATAAATGAAAATATATTTGCGATAAGTAAAAAAGACATAAAAGTTTCCCTTAAAAAGCTCAGCCTGTATAGAATACTACAATTTCAGAAAAAATAAAAGCGCCCGAAAGAGCGCTTTTAATTATTGGGCTTTTTGCAGCAGATTACAGCCTCATCGCAACTCTGTATGCCTGAGTTGTCGCATCGCCGATGACACCCACTTTTTTAGCATTTCCGATAATATATGTTTCCGGAATTACAGAAGAGAGCCTTTCGAGCATTGCCTTGTCGGGCTTCAGACCAAAAGCTATGACTGCGTCATTTGCGGAAAGACTTATCACTTCGCCGTTTTCTTTTTCGGCAAGTACGCCTGCTTCGGAGAACTCTTTGACTGTGAGCCCGCCGATGATCCTGACACCGAACTCCTTAAGCTTTTTAATAAGGAGCAGGCGTGAGAAGAAGATCATTTCCAGGCACATGTCTTCTTCTTTTATCTTGTCAATGAGCGTTACTTTTTTTCCTTGCATTGCGAGTGAAAGAGCACATTCCGCGCCCGAAAGTCCGGCACCGCAGACAACAACTTCCTCACCGACGGTATCGCGGCCATTGTCGACGGCCGATACGCGGTGTACGTTCGGGAGGTCAATGCCCTTTATAGGCGGTATGATATCTTTTGCACCTGCGGCAATGATAAGCGCGTCCGGGGCAATTTCTCTTACAAGGTCCGTGGTCACTTCTGTGTTAAGTTTGATGTCCGCGCCGCATTCATTTGTTTTGCGGACTGTGTACTCAAGGTATCTGCGGAAGCCTTCTTTAAGAGGAAGAGCGGATGCCTCGTGCAATGCGCCGCCAAGCCTGTCCTGCTTTTCACATAATATGACTTCGTGTCCGCGCTGCGTAAGTATCTGAGCGGCCTCCATACCTCCGGGGCCGCCACCGGCGATAAGAACTTTTTTCTTTTTAAGAGGAGGTGTGAGTTCTCCGTAATAGCTTTCAAGGCCCATTCTGGGATTAACGGCGCAGCCCTGCAAAGCGCCTCCGACGCCGGTACCTCTTAAGCAGTACATACATCTCATACATGGACGGATATCCTTTTCCTGTCCGCGAAGCCCCTTTACGGCAAACTGCTCGTCTGCCATGAAGCCTTTTGCCATGGCGACGATGTCGGCCTTGCCTGAGCTGATTATATATTCGGCTTCTTCAAGAGTATTTATGCCGCCGACAACGGAAACTGGGATATCAATGCTTGCTTTTATTGCTTCGGAATAAGGTGTGTTCAGCATTTTATCCGTGTAGTAACCGGGCATGTTGTAGCACATTGTTTCCCGGTCGAAAAGCAGAGTTCCGGCGGATACGATGACCATGTCGGCATAGCGCTGGGCTTCTTTAAGAAATGCTATTCTTTCGCGGAGCTCCGTGCCGTCTTTTATGTGTTCGTTTCCTGTTATTCTGATCTCGATCGGAACCTTGCCTTTTGTGACAGAGCTGACTGCTTCAAGCACTTCGAGCGGATATTTCCATCTTTTTTCGGGCGTACCGCCGTATGCGTCCTCTCTGTGGTTAAAGGCAGGAGACAAAAATGAAGAAAGGAGGTTGCCGTGCGCCATATGGACCATGACCATGTCAAATCCCGCCTTCATGCATCTTTCGGCAGCTTCGCACCAGTGATCTATGATTGTAAGCATATCGGGGCGTGTTATTTCCTCATAAAATTCATCTGTGTGGTAACCGGGAACAACGGAAGGAACAAAAGCTTTTTTTCCGTTCAGGGATCTGCGGTCGGCCCACTGCCCGGCATGGGTAAGCTCCGCGGAAAGCTTGCAGTCATGCCAGTGAACAGCAGCGGCAAGATTGCTGAGACCTCCGAGGTCGTCGTCGCTTACTGCGGAAAGACAGCCGTAGAAGTCACGGCCTCTGTCGAAATCAATAGGAGTCGATCCTATTGTTACGAGCGCAGCTCCTGTCATCGCCTGACCTTCAACGAATTTTATAAGAGGCTGGTTGACCTGTCCTGTACCGAAGTCTGCGTGATTCGATACGATGGGAGAATACTGAAGCCTGTTTTTCAGCTCAATATTTCCGACAGCTAAGGGTGAGTATACGTGAGGAAAATGGGTTAAAGACATGATGGACCTCCGGCTGATCTAAGGAATGTATTTTGAAATATGGTAATCCCTTACCGGCGGAATTTCATCGTAAGATGTTATATTTTTCGAAACGGAAATTTATAAACAAGTCTGAAGCCATGCCTTTCCGGCATGGCTTCGGGTCATTTATTATTCACAATCATTTTCGATCGGAGCATCGGGAGCATTTGTTTTTATGCTTTCGATGCCGTTAAGGCAGGATTTCTTTGATTTGTAGCCCTGTCCGGATGTGATGATCTGGCCGTTTCTTGCTTTGAGGCGGAAGCGTGGCTCGCCGGATTTGTCATTGTATACTTCAAACTTCGGATTCTTGAGGACCTCATAGCCTTCAACTGTCTGATCTTCGATCGGCGCGATCGGAGCATTTTTCTGAATGCTTGCAATTCCTTTTTTGCATCCGTCGCCGGGACACTATGCGGATACCCTTGCCAATCAGGCTGCTTATTACA